>Ga0189286_100025_pt1 | contig 132627 bp, 107 predicted proteins | sample UW69minimetaG_FD_130330 | JGI IMG/M metagenome (GOLD analysis project Ga0189286, IMG submission 130330) | Marine microbial communities from the Costa Rica Dome - UW69 mini metaG | ecosystem: Environmental > Aquatic > Marine > Oceanic > Photic zone | place: Costa Rica: the Eastern Pacific... | reverse complement strand
GTATATAAATAATCACTTTGATGGCGATAAGCCAGAGAATGAGGTAAACATCTCTTTAGAGTGATAACCGACTTCTAGTCGTGATTCCGAACCTACCATCTTCCAGATGGTAGTGATTCAGTTCAATCATTTTAAGAAGCTGTGTTGTGTTTTTAAAAGGTTCTTAAATTTAGCAATAAATGATTTATATTACAGGTTTTCGTATTTATTTTCTATATACAAATGAAATTAATCGTGGTATTTCATTTTCGGAATTTTCATCAAACCATTCTTTTAATTCGATGCACTGAAAACTATTTTTGGTGGCATCATTAATATATTCTGAAACATGATGAATATACACTTTTAATTCTTTCGTTCCGTTTTCCGTTTCGTATCTAGCTTTACTTCCAGAATATTGTTTAAAAGGATGTAATTCACTAATAAAGAACAGTCCGTTTTTTTTCAGTTTTTTGCTTGCTTGTGAAAAAATAAAATCCTGATGTTCAATATGTTCAAGTGTCAAACTCGAAGTTATTAAATCCGCAAAGTTATTTTCTATATTCCAATCTTTTGTCAAGTCGGCTTTTTTGAATTTGACTTTTTTATCAGCTATTTTTCTTTTGCTTTGTTGAGCATTTCTTGAGAAAAATCTAAACCAATGATTTTCTCTGCTTTAGTGTATAACCATGCTTTATTTTTTCCTGTTCCGCAACCTAATTCTACTACATCTTCTACATCAAATTGTGTCCAAGGAATTCCTGCAGTAATCAAAGCATCTTGATATACTTCAGAAGGTTCAAAATGGAGTGGCGCAGGTTCCAACAAAATTTCAGGACCGTCTTGTGCATCTTTGGAAACAAGCGTAATCCATCGGTTGCCACCTTCTAAAGGCATGTCTTTCTCTTTAATAAAGCCTAATTTTTCGATGTAGAATTGCAGTGCTTTTTCTTGGTCTAAGACAGGAATGCTAATAATAGTAACTTTCATATTTTTATCTTTTAAGAATCATTTCAAAGATCAAAAATCTCCATGTATTTCATTTCTTGAAAGTTGCTCTTTTTGATAATTACTTGGAGATACGCCTATTCGATTTAAACAAGGTACTAAAAGAACCAACACTTTCAAAGCCAACCGCAAAACAGGTTTCTGTGACCGATAGTCCATTTTTCAGTTGAACTTTCGACATTTCAATACGTTTGTCAATCAAATACTGTCGTGGTGTTTGTCCATAATACTTTTTAAACAAGCGCAACAAATGATACTTTGAAACAAATTCAGATTGCGACAAGGCATTTAGATTAATATCCGTGTCATAATGATTGTCAATATAACTACGGATGCTAATCACTGTTGCTATCTGTTTATCATTAGAAAAACAGTTGTCTTTAATCTCCTGTATTTTAGTTTCGTAGAATGTCATTCTTTGTAAAAGTAATATTAGTATCAAATTTATAATCAATAGTTTAAGAGTCCAAATTTTCTAATTCGCTAATAAATTTTTCAAAAACTGACGAAATAAAATCTTCTATTTTTTTGGATTTAAATAGTTGTTTTTTTGTGCGACAGCCGATTCGCTTTAAATGTAAGCTTTGTGATATTAAATATTTTTTCAAGTAGTTTTGCCACTGTATTACTTCTTGTTTACCTTCCGCTGATACAGCTTAAAATGCGGTATTATAAAAGTCTATATGTTTTACTTTTTGTCTGCTACTTTTTTAATCAATTCAATACCTTTTTGGAGGATAATGTCAGGTTTAATCTGTGATTGAATAATATGATGTGAAGGAATATAATTTTGCTTTGATACGCCATTTACATGAAATACTTTCTCTCTAGAAATATTGTATTTAATTCCAGTGTTTTCAATTGAATAACCATACATGTTTCCTAATAGTTTTCTCATTTCCGATCCAACAACTTCAGCTCTTTCCAAACCATCAAATCCCATTGCAATACCTTCTCCCATACTTCCTGTCCATCGTCCAACTAAAATCACAACAGGCTTGCGGTAACGTTCTAATCTAGGAGAGACATATATACAATTTTGATCAGGTTGTAGATGATCTCCAAGTCTTTCAGATGGAACTACTTTTTGATAAGCTTGCTTTTTATCAATAAACCGACCAATGATTCCAATTGCATTTTCGCATCGTCCGCCACTTATTGTATTTCTTAAATCAATAATGAGTCCATCTGTGTTCATAAATGAATTCAGAACTTTATCAAACTTAGGAACTAATGAAGAATTTGCTAAGGAGTTGTTGATTCGAATAAAGCCTATGTTGTCAATTTTTTTGCTTGAAAGTACTTTTCGTTTTTTAATTATTTTAAAGTCATCCAAGTCTATGGTTTCTATTTGACTATTTGATAGTTTTATTTTTAATACTCTAGGTTCATTATATTTTCCTGCAAGCACTTTATTTGCAATCCATTCTCTTACCTCATTATTGGTTTTGTTATGACAAACAGTAGGAAACAAATCAATGACTTCACTAAACTTTTTACCATTGAATTCAATGATTTCGGCTCCAATAATATTCTTTTTTAAGTTTTTGATTTGACTATACCAGATATTTGTAATTCTTACCTTTCCGTTTTCTATTTTGAAATAAATAGGCGCATGTAACCTGTAAGAAGCCTTTATATTGGTATTAAGAATTAGGTGATCATCATAAAATTCGTCCATTAAATATTCAAAAAATAAAATCATATCGTCTCTGGTTTTAATATGATTAATTTTTTCTAAATAAGATGTTCTTATACATTCAATATCAACGTCTTTATCGGACAAATAGATATAATTATCACGTATGTTATTTATCATACTGTGTAAACTGTTTGTTAACACTTCTTTGGATGGTATGGATTTATTTTGACAGGATAAATTGGTGCTAAAAAAGAATAAGAAAATGTATGTGAGTATTTGTTGTTTCTTCATAAGATAGACATTATGTTTAGTATCAGTGATGGTTTTGTTATTGTCTACACACTGCGAGAGATTGATATATCTTTTTCTTCTGTTAATTCTTGAAGGAATCGTTGCACTCTTTTTATTTTTTTGTCATAAAGATTTTTGTTTACCCAGAATATTCCAAGGAATCCTAATCCAACTATAAATATAATTTCAAATAGGAAAAAAGACAAATCATGATATAAGTCACGATTTTGTATAGTGATAAAGGTAATTGGCAAGATTGAAATAATGAAAAACGGAAACATTATTAATTCTAATTTTCGAAACTTCAAGATCAATATTGAAAAGTTTGAAATTTCTTTTTGAATTTCAATAATGGTTAGATTGATATAGTCAATATTAGATAAACTCTTCGCCTTCTTTATGGTTAAATAAATATACAAACAACCAATTATAACAGCAATAAATCCAGGAACGCTAAACTTTGGTTCATTGCTGTAAATTATGGAACCAATACACGTTGCTATAACTGTTATTGAAATCACTATTATATTTAGTATTTCGTGAATAAGTGGTTTACCCATTTCACTTCTTGATTTGTTTACAGTTCGCTCTTTAAGTTTTTGTGAATCTAAGACTAAATTTGACTCAATCTGCAAATTAGATTCTTGCCATACAGTTTTTAAATTATCTAATTCCATAATCTTTATTTTTTTTGAGTAAAATCTTTTTTAAGTTTTGCTTTAATTCGATTGATTTTGGTAGAAATATTTGTTTTTGAAAGACCAATGATTTCTGCTATTTCTTTGTATGAGTAATCGTCTAAATACAGTAAAATGATTGCTTTTTCAATATAATTTAGCTTTTCAATCGATTTGTAAAGTAGTTTAATCTGTTCATCAAGTTCATAGTCATAATCAGAGAATGAGAATACGGATTCTTGTATAATAGCGCTCTGTTTTTTTTCTACTAATCTTTTTCTATGATAGGAAATAGCAGTGTTTAAGGCAATCTTATAAATCCAAGTTGAGATTTTTACACGTCCATCATATCGATCATACGAATTCCAAATTTGAATAAGAATTTCTTGTTCTAAATCTTTACGATTATTTGAACTGCAATATGAATTACATATTTTAAAAATGAGGCTTTTATGAGCTTCTATAAGCGATATGAATTTCTTTTCATTCATGAATAACTCAGGTCTTTATTATATTATTCGCAGCGAAGAAAAAAAGTCACACATTTTAGTGAATTATTTTTATAGATAATAATTTTTTTTTGATTAAAGTTAATTAATTAAAGTAAGTTTTTGATGATGAAACCCAACAACAATCAATCATATCTATGAATATGGTTGTATTTTTAATATATTTCCTGTTGAAATTTAAATTTTATGACGCTAATAGAAGAGTTTGTTTCACAATGGCAAAATGAAGATGCTGTAACAGGTATACTTTTAACCGGAAGCTACGCTTTGGAAATGCAAACAGAATTATCAGACATCGATTTTAGAATTATAATGTCTGAAGCCTATAACAATCCAAAAAAAATTACGGAAGTAGTAGAAGGGAAAACATTTTCATACATGATAGGAAACAGTGCTTTTTATGAGGCAATGCTACAACAACAATATCATTTCAATATAAAAACAGAAGCGAGAACTTTTTACATTGGTACTATACAATACGAGAAAGATAAGGCTTTGAGTAGTTTGAAAAATAGAGCACAAGAGTATCTGGAGCGTCCTTTTTTGCCTTTAAAAAGTGAAGCTTATGATAAGTTAGTATATGAACTTTATACATTAGAAGAAAAGTATTTAAAAAAAGAAGTTCATTTTAAAAAAGTAGCGTATTATTTAGATTTAAAAAGGATTTTTGATATTTATAGTGAGCTACTCAATAATGAAAAGATCATTGATATTGGTAAATTGAATACGATATTAGAAGATGCTAATTACCGAAGTATATATCATTACAACTTACATATAGACAGTAAGTTTATAAGAATGTGGAAAGAGTTTGAAAATGCAGAAACAATCAATTTTTCAAAAAATATACAAACGCTCATTGTATATATTAGAACTGAATTGAAGATGGAAACAACACAAGAATTTATAATAAATCCATACTAAAGCCCTCAGGAAAACCCGAGAGCTTTTGTATTATGTTAAGAGTGACATAATGGTGTAGACATAGGTACACAATTTGCATTTGTGATATTGCCTGTACCGCATTGACCGCATGTTGGTGCAACTGAACACCAATTCAATCGGCTAGCATTATTATTACAATCTCCTACTTCATAATAGCTTAAACATTGGTCTTCGCTATCACAACGTCCAGCTAATAACGTACCGTCATCAAACCCACCTTTTAAATTATTAGGATTAAAACCTGCAACAGTTCTTTTGGTAAGTGTTAAGTTTTTCGCAAACTTCTTTTTTTTCATGATATTATATTTTTTAATTAATGAACTCAAGTTATTATAAACCTTGAGTTAAACCTAAATAAGGTTCTCTAGATTTATAAAATTAACCTATTAATAACCTACAGAATCTGTGAAGTATTTTAGTGTGTACTAATGAATTGAGAATAGTCAATTATATCATGATAATATTTTCCAAAATGTTAGAAATGCTTACTCTTTAATAATCTTCTTTAGTAGTGTTTGTCCATTTGTAAATGCGATTTGAACAAAATAAACCCCATTTTTAAGACTTTTTAAGTTGATGGAATGATCTCTTTGAAGCGCTATTTTTTAATGTTTTCCAATCATATCATACAGCTCAATATTTTCAATTTGTAAGTTAGCGTTTCCAAGATCAAATTTAATAGAATCACGAGTTGGATTTGGATAAAAAACCACATTAGATGTATCATAATCTTTAACATCTAAAAGGATAGATTCGTTCCCAAAAGTGAACCAAAATACAGATACTATATTATTAGTGTCTGAAAGATATGAATGAAATAAATCTACAGGTTCTTGCGGGTAATATGTGTTATCATCGAAGGTAAGTTGTGAACCTTGAGCTAGTTGTACTCTGAAAAAATTGCTAAAACGGCCAACATCCCACCAACCTCAGGGATTCATACATGTAAAAACAGTTCCATTTCTGCACTCATCATTGAGTGCTGAATTATCCCATGTCATTGTTACTGGCCAGTGTTCCGTAACGATATCAATTGCCTGTATAGAAAAACTAGTTGGGCAATTTTTTTTGAAATATTTGTTTTTTTGTGTGATAGGTCGGCGAAATAGGATTCGGATATGTACCTCTTGCTTTTAGTTCATCAGTAATTCTTACATTTAATCCAGCAGTATATGGAACAGAGATGATATTTATTTCGTTAAAAGCAGCATCAATACCATCTGTGGCAGTAACATCATAGCCAAGAATAACACTGTCTTGATTTCCCATAGCATCTTCAAAGAATAATTCTATAGAAAATTCTTGTCCAAAAGAAATATGAAAAATACAAAGGAAAACAAGGAATGTAAAGCTTTTCATGATTTTCTGTATTTTGGATGTAATAATACACTCATAAATTTAGTGTTTATTTATGTATTTTTTTAGAAATGAATGTTTTTCAGACAAATTTCCTTTCAATTAGCCTCTTCAGGTACTTCGATCATTCTTTCACCACAAAAAGACTGCATTCGTCACAATTATTTCAATGAAGTTGATTTTTGTAGTAATTTATAGGTTCAATATCAAAACGTTACAATCATGAAAAAAAAGAACCTTAAAAGTTTAAAATTAAACAGAAGTGTTATTTCTAGCTTTACAAAAGAGAAGATTACTGGAGGAACGCAATATGTTTGTCCAACTTTTGCCGCCGATCGTCCAACTTGTCCAGGATATCAAGGAAATGTAGGACCTTGTCAATATCCTAAAACACATGGACATATTAGATGCCAAGTTCCTGTTGATGGAGATTTTTAAAATAAAAGTCGTTTCGAACGTAGTCATTGGTTAAGTAAAGAATGTTGCTCTTTTTATTTCTCGACTGCGTTCGAAATGACATTGATTTTCCTGTAGAAATTTAGAATTCAATGCGATCGTAACTTTTCAAAACTTTCAATGCCCATAAAGTTTGCATGCCAGCCCATTCTAACTTCATGCCTTCACTAAGTCCATACCATGTATCCCATCGACCATCATCTTTTTGCTTATTGATGAGCGTCGTTAAGTCATTTTCAATAGTTTCTGCGCTAAATATAGAATGTAAAATACTATCAGGAGTTGGTGCATAATTCAGGCTATGTGGTTTCTCATACAATCCCCAACCATCGTCTGATGCATCTTTACAAAGTACACCATCTGCTAAAATCCACTTTTTTAAATCATTAATGGATTTTTCAGCTTTTGCTTTATTTCTAGTGTGTTTTAAAAATAATAGTCTTCTAGGAACACAAAGATTGCAAAAAACATGTCGTTCTTGGATGCGTTCAATTTCATCCCAAACAAACTGTTCTGCTTTTTTCATCCAAGGAATATCAATATGATACTTTTCTAAAATACCTAACAAAGGAGCTGTAGTACTCAAAGCAGCCCATTCTTTTACAGTTTTAAAATGATCTTCACAAGGATAATCACCTTTAGGTTGAAACATCCAAGGAATACCACCTTTGTCTGTAGTAACACTTTCAAAATACGGCATTAAGTCGTTTAGAATTAATTCAGGAGTAAGATAACCGACTTCGTCCAAAGTTTCCAATGCCATAATACTAAACAACGGTTGACTTTCAGGAGAAGCAGTATCAGGTTCCATTCCGTGACCAAATCCTCCATCCGAATTTCTATATGCATATACAGCGTGATATACACCTTCTACATTTCCGTTGCCAAAATGAAAATCAAACAAGCGGCGTTCAATCATTCGGGCATTGGTTAAGATAAAATCTCGGGCTTTTTGGAATTGTTTTCTAGAAAGTTTCATGATTCAGTTTTTGTATATGAACTTTTAGGTATAGAAAAGTAATTACAGCACAAACTTTTTTTAAAATTATTAGCGATAAAAGCAGATTATTTATTGTCAATTTAACCTAAAAAGAAACTTAAAGTAAAGTTGATGAAAACGGTGATTTCTATCAAAAAAAGCCAAATTAATGTTATTGATTCATTTATTAATTGTTACGCAATCGTTGTAGTTTAATAATCAGTAAGATAATCGCTTTTGAAGTAGGAAAATTGCTTTTAAATTTACTAATTTCGAAATCTAAAACGCTAATTATTCCGAAAAATGCAAAACCAAAAACGTGTCGTTATTGATCATATTTCTCCTCAATTGAATGGTGGTGAATTTTTTATTAAACGAATCGTAAACGAAATCGTAACTGTCAATGCGCATGTCTTAGTAGATGGACATGATGTGATTGCGGCTTCTGTAGTTTACAAACATGAAAAAGAACGTACTTGGAAGGAAGTACGCATGGAAGACACAGGAAATGACGAGTGGAAGGCTTTTTTTGTTGTAGAAAAGCAAGGTTTCTATACCTATAAAGTTCAAGGTTGGGTTGATGATGCATTGAATTGGCAGCATGGTGCAGAACGAAAAATTGATGACAATCAGCATATTAGTTCAGAACTGTTAGAAGGAGCCGATTTGTTAAAACCATTGCTTAAAAAAGCAACCAAAACGGAAAAAGAGTATTTAGGTGAATGTATAGAAGCATTTCAAGATGCAGCACAGTATGAAAAGGCGATTGTAGAAGCCAAAAGTGTACGCTTGCGCGAAATCTTCTTAAAATATCCTGAAAAGCATTTAGTCAATACTTCACACGATTTAAAAGTATATGTAGATCGTAAAAAAGCCACATTCAGTACTTGGTATGAGTTCTTTCCACGTTCTAGCTCAGAAACAGAAGGAAAACACGGAACGTTCAAAGATTGCGAACGTTTATTGCCACGTATTGCAAACATGGGATTTGATACTTTATATTTTCCTCCAATTCACCCAATTGGAGAAGTCAATCGTAAAGGGAAAAACAATACCACAGAAGCCAAAAAAGGCGATGTAGGTTCTGCGTGGGGAATTGGATCTCAGTATGGTGGACACAAAGATGTACATCCAGAGTTGGGAACGATGGACGATTTTAAAACTTTAGTTGCCAAAGCGAAAGAACACGGAATTGAAATCGCAATGGATTACGCCTTACAAGCAGCGCCCGATCATCCTTGGGTAACGTCGCATCCCGATTGGTTCAAATGGCGTCCAGATGGAACGGTACAATATGCCGAAAATCCACCGAAAAAATACCAAGATATTCTCCCAATCTATTGGGAAAGTGAAGACTATAAAAATCTATGGAATGAGTGTTTAGATATTCTCATGGTTTGGATTGATTGTGGTGTGCGCGTATTTCGTGTAGACAATCCACACACAAAACCATATTACTTTTGGAATTGGATTATTGCGGAAGTAAAAAAGAAGTTTCCAGACGTCATCTTTCTCGCAGAAGCGTTTACCAAGCCAAAAGTAATGCAGCAACTGGCAAAACAAGGCTATACACAATCATACACCTACTTTACCTGGAGAAATAACAAGCATGAGCTGATTGAGTATGTAACAGAATTGACTCAGACAGATCAAAAGGAATACATGCGACCAAACTTTTGGCCAAACACTCCAGACATTAATCCGTATCATTTACAAGGTGCCAATGAATCAAAGTACATTCAACGCTACGCATTAGCCGCCACTTTGAGTTCAAACATCGGAATTTACGGGCCAGTATTTGAGCAAATGATCGATCATGCGATTCCTGGAAAGGAAGAATACTACATGTCAGAGAAATTTCAAGTTTGTCATTACGATTGGTTCAAAGAAAACAAATTAACAACACTTATTTCTCGCATCAATCAAATTCGTCACGAACATGAAGCGTTGCAACAAACCAACAATATCAAATTCTGTCACATAGAAAATGACAACCTCATTGGGTTTTACAAATGGAATCAAGATCGTTCTAGCGAAATCTTAGTTGTGATCAGTCTAGATCAATACTATATGCAGCAAGGAACGTTACAATTGCCTTTACAGGATTTGGGAATTCAACACGGACACAAAGTAGAAGTACACGATTTGGTGACAGGAAACAGTTACAACTGGTATGATGAATGGAACTATGTGGAATTGCATCCAACCTTGCCATTCCACATTTTTGAGATAAGAAAATAGTTATAAAACTTGCTACCATGACTAAAAAGACCACCAAAAACAAAACGCAATATAATTTTAACGATGCTTGGGAAGACTTGTTAGAAAACAAAAACTTTGTCAAAGCATTTCTTTCAGATGTATTGGAAGATTATATTATCAAACAGCGTTGGTATGGAGGAAAAGCAAGCAAACTAAAATATATAGAACTCTCTGAATACTTTAGAATTCAACAGCATGGAGAAGTTTATTATGGTCTAATTTTAGAAGTCAATTTTGTAGAAGCGTTCTATCAGCATTACTTTTTGCCGATCGCCTTTGTATCGGATGAAAGTTTTGCCAAAGAAGATCGAATTTTGCCAATCAGTATTAAAAACCAAGAAGGTTTTATCATTGATGCCATCAACTTAGAAGCCTTTCGTAAATTGGTTTTTGAGCGCATTCATACGGCAGTTCCAAACGATCAAACACGTGTGCAATATCATAAAAGCTTGCAATTCAATGACGAGTACCAATCGTCAAGTTTTATGGGCTTAGAACAAAGCAACACTTCCATTGTATATAATGAACGTTATGTGTTAAAATTCTTCCGAAGAATCTATGCGAATAAAAATCCTGACTATGAAATGAGTCGGTTTTTATCTGAAAAGAAACAATACAAAAATACACCAGCATATTTAGGAAGTTTGAGTATTGTAGATTTTGACAAGGAAAATATTACGATCGGACTCATGCAAGAAATGGTTCCTAATCAAGGCGATGCATGGGATTATATGTTGAAAGAACTACACAAAGTATTTCTAAATCTAGAAGCAAAAAATATAAACATTCCACAACTACCCGAAACGGAATTGTTTGAACGTTTAAGCATTCGCGATGTATCTCCGAGAATTATTGATTGGGTGGGATTGAATCTATTTTTAAAGGTTCAAAAACTGGCAGAACGCACCGCTGAAATGCACATTGCTTTGGGAAGCGAATTTGAAGAAACAGCCTTTACACCAACACATTTTAATGGAGACTACACAGTTTGGTTGAAAAACAGATTGTTGTATCAATTCCAAAATCGTCTGAATACTGTGGAAAACAATCTCCACAAACTAGAAGGTTTGTCATTAGAATTAGCAAACGAGTTTTTAGATAATAAAAATAGCATTCGTAAACGTTTGGTCAATTTTGACTGGACAAAGTTAAAAGGTGAACGCATCCGAGTTCATGGCGATTATCATTTAGGACAAATTTTGGTGAAAGACGACGATTTCTACATTCTCGATTTTGAAGGAGAACCAGAAAGTACCATTCGTGATCGTAAAGTCAAACAACCGCCTTTAAAAGACGTGGCAGGATTGTTCCGAAGTTTCCACTATGCAATTTATGCTACAATTTTTAATCATAAAGAAGAATACAAACACAATCAAGAAGAATTGTTTGAAGCAGGAGAAATTCTATATACATACTTCATAGGCGTATTCTTAAAAACATACATCACAAAAATTCAAGCTGCCAATTTGAACATTGGTTACAGTCAAGAACGCATCTTTTTACTAAAATATTCATTGCTCGAAAAAGCGATATATGAACTTGGGTACGAACTCAATTCTCGACCACTTTGGGCAGTAATTCCGCTAAAAGGAATCACAAACATTATAAATCACTAATTTATGGAAAAAGTAGTTCCACATAGTTTATTCTCGGACTTTGATATCAATTTATTCAAAGCAGGAAAACATTACAAATTATATGAAAAATTTGGTTCACATATCCTAACCGTTGATGGTGTGGAAGGGACCTATTTTGCAGTTTGGGCGCCAAGTGCAAAAACGGTGTCTGTGATTGGTGATTTTAACTTTTGGATAGAAGGTGAGCATCAACTCAACGTGCGTTGGGATTCAAGTGGAGTTTGGGAAGGGTTCATTCCGAATGTTGGAAAAGGAAGCACGTACAAGTACAAAATACAAAGTCATCACAACGATATCAAAACGGAAAAAGCAGATCCGTATGCACGTCGCTGTGAACATCCGCCAAAAACCGCTTCAATTGTTTGGGATGCAGGTCATGATTGGAAAGATGAAGATTGGATGGCAAAACGTAAAAAGCACAATGCGTTGGATGCACCATTTTCTGTATACGAAGTGCATTTGGGTTCCTGGAAACGAAAGCTAGAAGAAAATAAATTCTTAACCTATACAGAATTGTCAGATGAATTGGTGGCGTATGTAAAAGAAATGAATTTTACACACGTCGAATTGATGCCCGTAATGGAATATCCGTACGATCCAAGTTGGGGTTATCAATTGGTAGGCTATTTTGCTCCAACGTCACGATTTGGCTATCCAGAAGAATTCAAGTTATTGGTGGATAAATTACATCAAAACGACATCGGAATTATTTTGGATTGGGTTCCATCGCACTTTCCAGAAGATGCACATGGACTTGGTTTCTTTGATGGTACAAACTTATATGAGCATCCAGATAAGCGAAAAGGCTATCATCCTGATTGGAAAAGTTTGATATTTAATTATGGTCGAAATGAAGTCAAATCGTTCCTAATTAGTAATGCTATTTTTTGGCTTGAACAATATCATGCCGATGGTTTACGAGTAGATGCAGTAGCTTCCATGTTATTTTTAGATTACTCTAGAAACGAAGGTGAATGGGAACCAAATCAATTTGGCGGACGTGAAAATCTAGAAGCCATAGCATTTATGCGTGAAATGAATGAAGCCGTTTACCAAATGTTTCCCGATGTGCAAACCATTGCCGAAGAATCAACTTCGTTTCCAATGGTATCGCGTCCAGCATCTATTGGCGGACTTGGTTTTGGAATGAAATGGATGATGGGTTGGATGCATGACACCTTGCAATACTTTGCTAAAGAACCTATTTACCGTAGACATCATCAAAACGATTTAACCTTTAGTATGACCTATGCGTTTACGGAAAACTTTATGTTACCCTTGTCGCATGATGAAGTTGTATATGGAAAGAAATCTATTTTGGGAAGAATGCCAGGCGATGAATGGCAACGCTTCGCAAACTTACGTTTATTGTACAGTTATATGTTTACGCATCCAGGAACAAACTTACTATTTCAAGGAGCAGAATTTGGACAAAGTGAAGAATGGAACTTTCAACAAAGTCTCGATTGGCATATATTAGAATATGATGTACACAAAGGAGTTCAAACCTTAATCAAAGACTTGAATGCTCTCTACAAAGTAGAACCAGCATTACACGAAAAACAGTTTACTGCAGATGGTTTTGAGTGGATTGATTACAACGATGCCGAGAACTCCGTATTGATCTACATGCGCAAAGGCAAAAAACCAGAAAATGATTTGATCATTGCGTGTAATATGACGCCAATTCCACGAGAAAACTATCGTATCGGATTGCCAAGAAAAGGAATTTTACAAGAAATCTTCAACAGTGATCTACAGCAATATGCAGGAACTAATGATTTTGTCAATACAAAAGTTACTTCTGATCAACTCGATTGGCAATTCAGAAATCACTCTACAGAAATCAAAATTCCACCATTAGGAATGGTTATTTTGAAGTATGTTTAGGTTTTTAAACATGTTAGATACGTCTTTGAGAGAAGCATAGTGACGTAGTAATCTGTTTATTTAGTTAAAGAACGTAATGAAGCAATCTATACCTTCAAATTACAAATTTACTGTATGCTAAACAGATTGCCGCGCCGTATATTCTTTTGAATTAGTACCAAAAAAATAAATGATAGTTAACGTGATTATTAAATCGTAAAATCTTTCAGTCATTCCATCAAAAAAAACCTAAAAACAAAGAATTGCGAAAACGACAAAATTTGTGGTCTAAAAATCACAATTCAACAAAAAAACGTATTCAAAAACCCTCTCATCTATCAGGTTTTTATTTGGAGCGGAGTCGAAATAAAAAAATAATACATTACGATAACGTTATCGTTAATAAGTAGCTGATTCAAAGCTTTTAATTGTCTAAACTTTTGTGTTTTTTTACATAATATCTTAAAAATTGCAATATGATTGTAAACACAGAATTAGAACACAAAGGGAATTTATTTCCATCCAAAATAATAGACTTTAGCAAAGACGTCGATACCTTGTATTTTACGGCAGAAAATGATGTGGTATTGCAATTGCGAATTGTACGCGATAGTGTATTGCGTTTTCGATACACAACTACAGGAACATTTGAAAATGATTTTTCCTATGCCATTACAAAATATGCAAGTACAGGTTACAATCATTTAGAAATAGAAGAAGACGAAGAAAAATATAGTATCACGACATCCAAACTAATTTGTCATATTGCAAAAGCAAACATGCGTGTGCGATTGTATGATGTAAAAGACAATGTTCTAATTAATGAAGACGAACTTGGTTTCCATTGGGAAGAAAGTTATGAGTACGGGGGAAACATTGTAAAAATGAGCAAGACAGTCAACGAACGCGAAAGTTATTTTGGATTAGGAGACAAGCCAGATCATTTAAATCTCAAAGGAAAACGTTTCCAAAATTGGGTAACAGATTCATACGCATACGGAAAACACACCGATCCAATATACAAAGCAATTCCTTTTTACACAGGATTACATCATAACAAAGCCTACGGAATCTTTTTTGACAATACCTTTAGAAGTTATTTTGACTTTGCGCATGAGCGTAGAAATGTAACAAGCTTTTGGGCACAAGGAGGTGAAATGAATTATTACTTCTTTTATGGTCCAAAAATGCAAGATGTCGTTGAAAGCTATACGGATTTAACTGGAAAACCACATCAATTACCACCATTATGGGCATTAGGCTATCATCAATGTAAATGGAGTTACTATCCAGAAAGTGAAGTCAAAGAAATCACACAGAAATTTAGAGACTTAAAAATTCCATGTGATGCCATTTATTTAGATATTGATTATATGGATGGTTTCCGTTGTTTTACTTGGAACAAAAACCACTTTCCAGATCCGAAACGAATGGTGAAAGAATTGGCAGATGACGGTTTTAAAACTGTTGCCATTATTGATCCGGGAATCAAAATTGACAAAGAATACAATGTTTTTAAAGAAGCATTAGAAAAAGATTATTTCTGTAAACGTGCCGATGGTCCTTATATGAAAGGAAAAGTGTGGCCAGGCGAATGTTACTTCCCAGATTTTACACGTGCAGAAGTGCGCGATTGGTGGTCAGGATTGTTTAAAGAACTGATTGAAGAAGTAGGAATCAAAGGTGTTTGGAACGATATGAATGAACCTGCGGTGATGGAAGTTCCAAACAAAACATTCCCAGATGATGTACGACATGATTATGATGGGAATCCATGCAGTCACCGAAAAGCACACAATGTATACGGAATGCAAATGGCGCGTGCAACCTATCAAGGTTTAAAGAAATTTAACTATCCAAAACGTCCATTTGTTATAACACGAGCAGCGTACTCTGGAACGCAACGTTATACCTCAACTTGGACAGGTGACAATGTGGCAACTTGGGAACACTTATGGATTGCTAATGTACAAGCACAACGAATGGCAATGTCTGGTTTTTCTTTTGTAGGAAGTGATATTGGTGGATTTGCAGAACAACCACAAGGAGAATTATTTACGCGTTGGATTCAACTTGGAATCTTTCATCCGTTTTGTAGAGTGCATTCTTCAGGTGATCATGGTGATCAAGAACCATGGGCATTTGATGAAGATGTAACCGATGTTGTACGTAAGTTTGTGGAACTACGTTATCAATTATTACCTTATTTGTACACAGCATTTTGGAATTTGGTAGATCACGGAACGCCATTATTAAAATCGCTTGTCATGTTTGATCAAGAAGATCATCAAACGCATTACCGAACAGATGAATTTGTTTTTGGAGATAAAATATTAGTCTGCCCAATTCAAGAACCAAACAGCAAAGGTCGTAGAATGTATATTCCGCGTGGACAATGGTATAATTTCTGGACAGACGAATTGGTAGAAGGAGGAAAAGAAAAATGGGTAGATGCCGAAATTGATAGCATGCCAATTTTTGTAAAAGCAGGAGCCGTTATTCCTAAATATCCTGTACAACAATATGTTGGCGAGAAAGAAATCACAGAAGTTACCTTAGATATATACTATACCGAGGGAAAAGAGCGTTCGCAACTCTTTGATGATGCGCATGATGGTTACGATTACACAAAAGGACGTTACAGTCTAAGAACCTTCAAGTTGACAGGAAAGCCAAAAGAACTCATTCTGCAACAGCACAAACAGGGAAAGTACATTACAGAGTATGAAAACTTCAAAATGAACATTCACGGATTGCCGTTTGAAGTTAAAGAAATACAAATAGACAATGAAACGGTTTCACTATCAGAGGTCAAAAAAGACAGTGGAGGAGCTATGATTGTAGACAAGAATTTCTCTGAGATTCATATCATTGGATAATATAAAAATAGTAATTGTTGAATTGAAATTGAGAGTCAATATGTTTATAGTATTGACTCTTTTTTGTATTCGAAGAAGTCATTGCGACAATTTTGTAAAAATTTGTGGCAATCTGTGGTTTCAAATACAGTTTTATTTGATACGAACAGATTAACTTCGTCATGCTTCCTCGCAACGACCTTTCAAACTCAAACCGCTATTTCAAGTAATTTTCAAATGAAAAGAAGAAAATTATATCGAGAAGTAACATGAAAATCAAAGTTGTTCTCGATATAACGAGTCTGAGATTCGTCACTCAAACTGATACTTGGAAAACATTTAACTGTCATTCAGTACTCGATGCGAAATCCCTCAAATTAAATATACACTATTGAAAACCAATAAAAATCTAAGCGTAAAGCAAGTCTAACATATCAAGAGGCGAAGCCGATATTAACTATCTAAGAATATTAGTGATACTAAAGCGATAGCGTGTATAAAATCTAATCAATCTTCCAACAAAAACGCTTCAATCTTTTTAATTACTTCCTGATTTCCAAGAATTCTACGATGTCCTAAGCCTTTTGTTATGTGAATCTTGCCATCAGGAAGCGCTTTATGTATAGAATGCGCACAACTTACATGTACATCTGCATCGTTCTCATCATGTACAATTAAGGTAGGTACAGTCACTTTTTTTGCAGAATAACTCGCGGAAATTTCATTAATATCAGTCCCAAACAAACCGTCTAAAATGGCTTTCATTTTGGTAGCAACAATCGGTTTGAGTGTCAATGCTTTGATAAAATTGGCAATAATGTCAGAAATAATATCAGCTGCACCAATGGTTACGAGCTTTTTTACACACATTCCATCTCGAATAGCATTCAATAAAGACATGCCGCCCAAACTATGTCCAATAGCAAACTCAAACGGACCATATTGTTTGTCAAGTTCTTGAATTGTAGCGATAAACTCCAACAAAGAAGATTGATTTCCTTTGAGTTTTCCATGAGAAGGAGCATCAAAACTAATGGTTTGATACCCTAGTTTTACAAAATGATCTGCAATTTTTACCAGTTGTGTACCGCGACCACTCCAACCATGCACCAATAAAATCTTTTTGTCACTTTTTCCGTACGAATACACTAACACTTCTTTATTAATTTCAGGAACTGGTATCATCGTTTGTGTAGTTTCCTTATCCATATGAAATTCACGCTTTGGCATTTTATACTTTACAGGCGTAACAAATAAGCGTTTGGCATATTTTGCGGCAAGTGTTGTAGAAATAAATTGTAAAAAACACCCTGTATATAAAATAGGTTTTGGAATCTGAACAGGAGGTTCTGGGTTAAAATTGGATGCAGTTTGACTCATTTTTTGGTAATCTATCTAAGATTCTTCAAAATTGGTGTAAATTATCGAGCTTCGGAAATACAATCTATAATTTTGTGTTAATAATTTAATAATCGCTAATTTTGTATGAAGCCTTACAGAGTTAAAACACTTCAATAAAGACTCAAAAATAGTAAAACATGAAGAAAATAATCGCATTATCAGTTTTCATATTCATACTATCCTGTGCGACAAATCCATTCACAGGAAAAAAAACCATGGCGTTGGTTTCAAATACACAATTATTTTCAACAGCATTTGCACAGTATGATCAATTCTTAAACGAAAACAAAGTTGTTAATGGAACTTCTCAATCAGCAATGATTAAGCGAGTAGGAGAGCGAATTGCTGTAGCAGCAGAACGTTGGTTAGATGCTAACGGAAATCAAGGATATTTAAAAGATTATCAGTGGGAATATAATTTGGTAGACGATTCAGCTGTTAACGCATGGTGTATGCCTGGTGGAAAAATTGTATTCTATACAGGAATTTTACCAGTAGCAGAAAATGAAACAGCGATTGCAGCCATTATGGGACATGAGGTAGCGCATGCATTGGCAAATCATGGACAACAACGTATGAGTGCTGCATATTTACAACAAGGATTGGCAGTTGCTGGAAATATTGCTATTGAAGATGACAAATCGCGTCAAGCGTTTAATCAATATTATGGTGTTGGATCTAACGTTGCGTTTATGTTACCATTTAGTAGAAAACACGAAAACGAAGCTGATAAAATTGGAATTTATTTAATGGCAATTGCAGGATACAATCCAGATGAAGCGGCAGAACTATGGAAACGTATGGGCGCTAAAAGTGGCGGACAAGCACCATCAGAGTTTTTAAGTACCCACCCATCACACGAAACACGAATCAAAAACTTACAAGTAGAAGCATCTCTAGCTAAAGCAGAGGCTCGAAAATTTGGGGTTAGTCAATACCGTCCCTTAGGGGAATTTTAAATTGATTTCAATCTAAAATATCAATTTAATTTTAAATTCTTTCTCAACGGTTAATATTGTCAATATTAACTAGGATCTATCTATAAAAACACATTTTGGTAAAATATGTTTTACCATGATACTCATAAATTTTATGTTATGAAATGATTTATTTTGATTCATTTCAAAATAAAAAAGCAATATTTGATGTTCTTGTCAATAAGAGGGTAATATGCAAATTTAGAGCTGTTTAGGATTTATTGTGTTAATGAGAAATTAGACAAATACTTCATTAATTTTTTAAAATCAGTTCTTCACACAGTTTGCGTGATAAAAGGTCATCAACCTGTAACACAAAAAAGTTAGCTCTAAATTAAAAAGTAATCGCAAAAACTTGATAGTTTCTTGGTTGATTATCTTAAAAATTTATTATTGAATAGGAACAAATTTACTTCATGTTAATTGACTAGTAGTTGATATATTTTAGAATGAATACATAGCTGTTAAAAAGAGATTTGAATGATCCATTAAATTTGTATTCTTTCATAATGCCAATGTAGTTTCGTGCTTTGATGAATTGTTTTTTATTAGGATTCAAAATACTAAGTTAATCGAAAGCAATGGTTTACTCATCTCAAGTTTCTCTATTTTCAAAGACTTGAGGGGTTTGTTTTTTATCCAATTAATAATTTAGATTCATCTAAAATACTAGGGAGTTCAATTTTGTAAACCGTGCTTTGATACTCTTTAACAAATTGGTTGAATTTTCAATAAACGAGTAGTTGTTGTAAATCGAAAAATATTATTTTCTTTCTAGTCTAAATTACACACACTACAGGAATTACTGTTAAGTTCAGGAAAATATCAAGCGCAAAAAAAAAATCAATATGAAAAATAGCAATCTACGTTTGATAAAAAAGTTACTTATTCTTTTTTCTTTTATGAACATTTCTGTAATCTTCGCTCAGTTAGATTCCGTTCATTACTTCCCTCCGTTAAAACAATCTTCCAGCAATAGTGCTTTACAGCAGCAAGAATTTTATTTTTCAACACCTGAAAATACACCATTCAGTATACTTGTATACAGAGGGAACAATACAGCGCCAATTACAACGATTACAGGTTTAGCTAATAATTCCTCTAAAACCTATGACCCTGGCGATGGTGATAACAATATTACGTTAGTGTCAAATAGTAATACAGGAGTAGTTTTGTCTAATAGTGGATTGCGTTTTGAATCATCTGGTGGCGAAAAATTTTATGTTAATTTTAGAGGACGTTCTTCCGCTCAAGCAGGATCTTTAACTTGTAAAGGTCAGGCTGCACTGGGAACTGATTTTCGCTGGGGAGGGATTCCAAATAAAGCTACGATAAGTGGACGTTTAAATTCAGTCTTAGGTATCATGGCTACAGAGGATAATACACAAGTTACTATCTCGGGATATAATCCCAATTGTGAATTTCGTTTGGCAGGAGATCCCGATGGAATAACAAGTGATGTTATTTCTATTACTCTCCATGCAGGACAAAGTTATGTATTGGAAGCAATACCATCTGAAAGTGCTTCTAATGATGATGGTTGGTTAGGCGCCACAGTAAGTTCAGATAAGCCAATTGCTATTAGTTCAGGAGGTTTAAATTTTGGAATTACCTCGGGGGCTTCAAGAGATACAGGAATTGATCAGCCTGTTCCTACAAATTTATTGGGTAAAGAATATGTTTTTATCCGAGGGAGAGGAGGAAATGAAAGTGAATTTCCTGTAATTGTCGCTTATCAAAATAACACTGAAGTATATGTAGGAGGAAACTACTTTACAACAATCAATAATGGCGAATATATAGAAATTCCAGGAAGTAATTATTCATCTTCCAATCCCGGAGCAAATATGTTTGTGTCCACTTCTAAAGAAGTTTATGCATATCAATGTTTAGCTGGACAATCAGCAACCAAAACAGTTGGGATGAACTTTATAGCTCCTCTAAATTGTTTATTGCCAAGTAGCTTGGATGAAATTCCAAAAATAAATGAAATCGCAGGCGCTTTTAGTGGAGAATCAGCTATTACGATTATTGCATCTACTTCAACTCCTGATGCAAATATATCATTGACTGATGGATCGGGTACGGTAAGTTTACCAGTAGCGAGCCCTGTTTCTGGAACTTCAGATTGGAAAACATTTTATGTTACTAACTTAACAGGTGAAGTAGAAGTGAACTCAACAGGACCCATTGCTGTCGGGACTTTTATGCGCTATGGTAGTCATGCAGGATTGGCTGGGTATTTCTCAGGATTTGATACAGCTCCAGTAGTTGATGTAACGATCGGAGGAGCAGGCTGTTTTCCTAACGCAACTATTGCTGAATCAACTGGTACTTTTGATGCGTATCAATGGTACCATGATGGAGTAGCTATCCCAGGCGCAAACTCAAATACCATCATTCCAACGACTATAGGCGATTATTATGTTGATGTTACCAAAGGGACTTGTACTTATTCATCTAATACCATAAGTTTATTTTTCTGTGTTGATGAGGTTTTTGTGGAAATTGTTGATGCCGTAGATCCTATCATTGAGGGCGACTCTGAAATTTTTTCAATTCAAGTAACAAATTTGGGTATTCATACAATAACAAACTTGACCATAGCGACTAATATATCTTCAACATTTGAAGTGATTGGAGTTTCACATACTGCAGGTTCATGGACAGCACCGAATTGGGTAGTGGGGTCTTTAACCTCTGGAGAAACACAAACCTTAACCTTGTCAACTAACAGTATTGTGGGAATAGAAGGCGGAACTTTTACTAGTACAGTGTTTAATACACAAGATCAAATAGACGCTAATTTAGTATTAGACAAACTAAGCGAAGATACACGTGTATATGATGGCGAAATAGGAATTGAGCATACAGGAGTATTTACCGATGATGGGGATGGTATTGCAGAAACAGGAGAAGAGATTACCTTTGCATACACTCTTTACAACAATGGGGAAATCCCTTTGTCCAATATTTCTATATCTGATCCATTTTTTGGAGGTGTCATTTCTGGAACTTACACTGGAGATACAAACAATAATGGTATTTTAGAAGTCTCAGAAACTTGGGTGCTTGTTTTGCAATATCCCATCACGAACAGTGATCTAATTCAAGGAGAAACCCATACTGCTGCAACAGTAACTGGGGTGCAATCCAATGGATTTAACCAAGTAGATGATTCTGATGATCCAAACGATTTCACCAATGTAGATGATAATGGTGATGGAGAACCAGATGATGATACTATTGTGCCCTTGAGTAGATCTGTTAGCATTGATTTTGATGGAGTAGATGATCATGTACAAGTAAATTCTTTGGGAAGTTCTTCTGATGGTTTTACCTATATGGCTTGGGTGAAATTAGACCCTAATACTGCAGGTCTTAATGTAATTATGGGAGAGTCTAATCATTTTTTGTATGTAAATACTGACAAAACAATAACCTCGGTAATTTCAACTAATAATGGTTCTATTTCCGCTACAACTAGTGAAGCGATACCAACTAATACTTGGGTGCATTTGACTTCTGTGTACGATCAAAACCATTTAAAAGTTTTTATTAACGGAGAGGCAGCCGGTAGTGTGGAAACTATTGGAAGCTCCCTACTTTCGAGTACCTCTGATTTCATTATCGGAAAGAGTCCAATAGCTAATTCAGATTTTATTAAAGCAGATATTCAAGAGGTTAGAGTGTATGCGAAACCTCTCTCCGATACACAGATTAAAGAGCAAGTTTATCAAGCTATATATCTTAATGGAGGAAAAGTATACGGAGCTATTACCAATACAGAAATTGATGGATTGTCTCCTGATGATTTGAAGTTATATCTAAAACTAACATCTGCTGCCAATGGAACTACAAATGATACTTCACAACATTCTAATAATGGTTTTTTATTTAATATGACCACAGTACAGGAAACTACTGCTCCTATACCTTACATTGCTGAAAATTCTGGCGAATGGACTGACCTCAGTACATGGAAATACGGAGATGTATGGGATATTACCAATTTACCTCACAAAGATTGGGCAATTGTGTCATTGACAAATTATGCAACCGTATCAACGGTAGCAAGTCATTCTCACTTGGGATTGCTATTAGATGCAGGAACAAGTTTAGTTGTAAAAAGTGATCAGATGATACAAAATTCTTTGTATTTGAAATTAGATGGAAAAATTGATTTACAAGGAGAATCTCAACTTTTACAAGAAGAAAACTCTGTTTTAGATGTTAGTAGTGCTGGATATATTGAAAGAGATCAACAAGGGCATACTAATATTTATTATTACAATTATTGGTGCTCTCCAGTAGGAAGTATTAATACTAATACAAATAATAAATCATACTCAATTGCTGAGGTATTGCATGATGGTACAAACCCTTCTAATATATTAGATATTAATTTTACCAATGGATATGATGGAGCTCCAAGTTCTCCGATTACACTCTCCAATTACTGGTTATTTGCTTTTAGAGATCAGACGAGTGCTTATCAAAACTGGGAACATCTAGGCTCTACTGGAATTCTTGAGGTTGGAGAGGGCTATACCCAAAAAGGGTCAGGTAGTTCAGCCAACAATCAAAACTATACATTTGTTGGTAAGCCTAATAACGGGACCATTACTCATAGTATAAATTCCTCTAACATTTATTTGATAGGAAATCCTTATCCTAGTGCATTAGATGCAAATCTATTTATTCAAGATAATTTAGAGACCTTAGATACTTCTGGCAATGTTATTACTCCCGGAGCCATAACAGGTGCTTTATATTTTTGGGAACATTGGGGAGGTGAAAGTCACACATTAGATCAATACCAAGGTGGGTATTCTACATATAATTTGACAGGAGCAACCATAGCTATTTCTCCTCCTAATGTGTCTGGTATAGGTAATGGAACCATACTCCCAAAACGCTACATACCTGTCGGACAAGGATTTTTTGTGCAAGGTGATAGCGATGGAGGTTTTATTGAGTTTTCTAATACACAGCGTGCTTTTCAGAGAGAATCAGATGGGGAGTCGGTATTTAAATCGTTAACCACTGAAAATGTAGAAAATGAAAATGATAATATTTCACGAATGTATTTTAAATTTAAAACACCTGAGGGAGCAGAGAGACAGTTATTGTTGGGAGTGAAACCTGGATTGGAAGATGGGATCAATTACGGTTACGATGCTCCCATATTTCAGTGGAATTTTACTGATTGTGCCTTTGATATATTGGGAGTTCCAATGGTGATTCAAGGTATAGGTCAAATTGATTCCAACCTAATGTTACCCTTAAAAATTAAAGTGGGTGCCACTGGAGAGATGGTATTCAGTGCCGAAGATCTTTCAGGTTTACCTTCAAACTTACAGGTGTTCTTTTATGACAGCCAAACCAATACTTACAATTTATTGGATCAAAATTCAATAGCAATTTTGACATTGCCAGCGGGAACTTACGAACATAGATTTTATCTTGTTTTCCAAGAAAATTCAACTTTAGATATTCCCTCGATAGAGGTTGAAGTAAATAGCTTGACGACATTTTATAATTCCAAAATTAATTCCTTGGTTTTTCAAAATATGACTTTGTTTTCTATAGAAGATATCAAAGTTTATAATACCATCGGACAACAAATTTGGCAAGACCAAAAATCATACTATTCTGATTACCGTATTGAACTTCCATTTACAGCAAACGAAGGATATTATTTCGTGAAATTTACATTAGATAAAACGCATAAAATCACTAAAAAAATTAAAATTCACTAATGTTAAAGGAAGCTACTTTATAATTTTATCTTTTTTAATATGATTGAAACCTCTAACACCTTTACCTAAATAATTGAAAACATTTCGTTAATGTAACTTCAGGCTTACACGAAAAGATCCTGTGAATGCATTAAAAATAAATCTGTATTTTAGTTGGCGTCCAAAATTGAACAACTTTTTTATGATATTAACGAAATGAAAAAAACTAACCAACTACAAAAAGGAGACAAAAGACTAATTAATGCTTGGGCATTTTACGATTGGGCAAACTCAGTATATTCACTCGTAATAAGCACAGCAGTGTTTCCAATATATTATGCAACGGTAACAGGACAATTTGCTCAATATGCGATTAATAAAAAAATTATTTTTTTAGGAACGCAATGGGATCCTACAACCTTATACGATTATACAATTGCATTTTTTATGGCAATAGTAGCCATTACATCACCAATACTTTCTGGAATTGCAGATTACACAGGAAGTAAACTTAAATTTTTAAAATTCTTCTGTCTTTTAGGTTCTTTATCCATTATGGGATTATTTTTCTTTAAGGATGAGTCTTCGCTTTGGATAGGGATTTTATTAACCATTACTTCTGGAATCGGTTTTTGGGGAAGTATTGTCTTTTACAATGCCTATCTACCTGAAGTTGCGCATCCAGAACAGCAAGATGCAGCAAGTGCTAAAGGTTTTATTTACGGTTATATTGGCTCTATTTTATTGCTGGTTTTATGTTTAGTACTGATCATGAAACCTGATTTGTTTGGTTTGAAAGAAGGTACATTACCTACGCAAATATCTTTTATTGCAGTCGGAGTTTGGTGGTTAGGTTTCGCTCAAATCACTTATAGAAGATTGCCTGAAAATGTGCATGAAAGAAAACCTCAAAAAGGTTATTTAACAAGTGGTTTCAAAGAATTAGGAAAAGTTTGGAAGGAGTTAACGGATTATCCACAATTACGTACCTATTTAATTTCTTTCTTCTTTTATAGCGTAGGTGTACAAACCATTATTTACATGGCGGGAATCTTTGGAAGTACTGAATTAGGATTGCCAACAACCAACTTAATAGGTGCTATATTATTGGTGCAAGTTGTTGCCATTTTTGGCGCATATATCTTTTCAAACATATCCAAAAAATACGGAAACTTAACTGCATTAAAAAGCACAATCGTCATTTGGGGAGCCGTTTGTTTTGTTGCATTTATGTTAGATAAAGATCAAGAAAAAATTCAATTATACTTTTATATATTAGGCGGATTAATAGGTTTGGTACTTGGTGCCATTCAATCCTTATCGCGTTCAACCTATTCCAAACTATTGCCAGAAACAGAAGATACCGCAACGTATTTTAGCTTTTTTGATGTTACGGAAAAAGTAGCGATTGTATTGGGAATGGTTGTTTTTGGAGCTTTAAAATCGATTACAGGATCTATGCAATGGTCCGTAATGTTCTTGGCTATATTTTTCCTGATTTCTTTTATCGTATTGAGTTTTGTGAAGAAAACGAAATATGTACAATAAACATATCTGCATAACTTTAGTAAACCTATGAATGTTATGAAAACTAAAAAACATATTTCAATTCTTATACTCATTATTGTTTTTGCAATGCTAAGTTGCTGTGGAAAGAAAACGGACTGGAATTTATACGATGTTAACGGAAAAGTAAAAAAGTTTGTAGAAATGCATTACGAACCCGAAACAAAATTTGGAGAATGGAACAAAGGAGAACCAATAGAATTTGGAAATTACAGTGTTGCTTTTGATGCTGATGGAAATTTTGAAGTAGAAGATTTTATTGGGAAAAATGGAAAAATGAAAGAACGTTCAATCCCCAAAAAAGAGAATGGAGAAATAAAAGAAATATCCTCTTATGATCAAAACGGAAAATTAGAAAGAATTACAAAGTTCAAACACCTCTCTGAGACTAAAGTTGAATTTACTACTTATAATCCCAAAGGAGAAGAAGTTGGAGCGGGGAAAACATTTTTGAAAAACGGTAAGTTAGTAAGAAGAGATCACAAAACATTTACCAATGGAAAAGTAACGTATGAGTTTAGAGTAAAATTTCAATACGATGAAAATGGACAAGTACATACTATTGAAGAAACAAATGAAGATGGAGATGTTAAAAAAATAAGATATGAATATATTGAATTTGATGATCAAAATAATTGGATAAAAAGATTGGAATATGTTGATGATGTCAGTGAGAGACCACAAAAATTAGCCATACGAACATACACATATTATGAAAACTAAAAAATATACTAAAATTCTATTGCTTATTACTGCTTTTGGAATTCTTACTTCCTGTGCACGAAAAACAGATTGGGATTTGTATGCGTTAGAAGGAAAGGTAAAAACCTATATGGAAAGTTATTACGAACCTGAAATGAAATTTGGTGAGTGGGTAAAAGGAAAACCAGAAAAGTTTCGTAATTACAGTGTAGATTTTAATACTGATGGTATCTATACCGGAATGGATTTTCTCGATGATAACAATGAATTAAGAGAACGTTTGATTGCAAAATCAGAAAATGGAAAGCTCCAAGAAGAGTTACGATACGGGAAAGATGGAGAGTATATTGGCGAAACAAAATTTAACTACATGTCAGATTCAAAGTTAGAGTTTACTAGTTATGATAAGAATGGCGAAATCATTGCGCAGGGAACTTCTTTTCTAGAAAATGATAAAGTCATAAGAAGAGATTACAAAGTAATTGATGACGGAAAAGTGTCATTTGAATTTCGAATGCAATTTGAATACAATGAAAAAGGCGATATTAAAAGCATGAGAGAAGAAACCGAAGATGGTGAAGTTAAAAAATATGCTCACAAATATCTTGAATTTGATGATCAAAATAATTGGATAAAAAGATTAGATTATGTTGATGATATCAGTGAGACACCAGATAAAATAATCATACGAAGTTACGAATATTATAAATGATTCATATGCAATCAAAAGATTTGTAGTTGCTTACGACATAAATTTTATTAAATTTGGTACAAATTAAAACCGTTATCAAATGAAAAAAACATCCCTTTTACTGTTAATTTTTATTTCCTTAACTGCATTTACCTGTGAAAATGAAGCTTTAGATGATGGAGTAGAAGAAACTGCAAATACAAACAATACAAACAATCCAGGAACCCTTTTAGGAACATGGAGAGCCGTATCTTTAGAAGCAGACATACAAACCACGACTACTATTTTGGGAATTCCTATATCTACCACAGGAACTATTACGGGTGTTGATTTAGATTATACTGTTACGTTTACTGAAAATACCTATGTAGCAACTGGTGATTACAGCATTGAAAGTTCTTTTAGCATTGCTGGTGAAGCACCAACGACAACAACACAATCGCTTACTGACCAAACAAATTCAGGAAATTATGAGGATGTCGGAAATAATACAATTGTTACAAACGATCCTTTCTTTACGATTACAACTCCTGGTGTAGATACAAGTGCAATAACAGGTGAGCCACAGCAATTAACGTATCAGTTGAGCGCAGATGGACAAACGCTTACCTTTGTGCAAGATCAACAAGAAATACAAACACAAGATGGAATTGAATATTCAGTTGACGTTTCCTCTGTTTCAGTTTTTTCCAGAGAATAAAGCATATACAAAATACTCATAAAGCAAAAATCCACTCAGTAATGAGTGGATTTTTTAATGTCCAAATTTTGATTATTGAATCTTCTAGTTCATAGAAATACTTCCTGAACCTGCTACTTTAGTATCTTGTTTTACTGGTTTTCCTTTACATGTGATATCTCCAGAACCAGCTACACGAGCTTTTAAATAATCGGTAGCGTGTAATCGGATATCTCCAGAACCTGCCAAGCTAACTTTAGCACTCTTAGCTTGTAATTTAGATGCGTGAATGTCTCCAGAACCAGACAATGCCATTTCTGCATTATCAGCAGTTCCTCTTGCTGTCATGTCTCCAGAACCAGAAACCGCCATTTTTAGCTTTCCTGTGTTTACATCAACGATAACATCTCCAGAGCCAGACAATGCCATTTTAAAAGTATCTGCTTTGATCGTATCTTTTGTATATACATCTCCTGAGCCAGATAATGAAACTCCACTAATATCTCTAAAAGGAACTGTAATAATTAATTGCTTTCCTCTACTTACGCGTAAATTAGCTCCTTTTTTGGCTTTAATTTTTAACACATCTCCTTTTACTTCTGTTTCAATATATTCCAATAAATTAGATTCTCCTTTTAAAGTAATAGTTCCTTCAGTTCCAGCTACCAATTCTACATCAAAGAAACCTGCTACGCTTACGGCATCGTAGTCTGATGTAGTTCTAGTAATGGTGGTCACATTACCATTTCCTTTAATTTTCTTTTTTCCCCACTGTGCGTGTGAAACTGTTGTAGCTAGTAATAATGTAATGATGAATACTGTCGCTTTTTTCATGATGATTGATTTTTTAAATTAATGTTTGTTTTATGATTTGATGAATTATTGTTTTATAAATCGAATACTTCCGTATTCAGAATTAATGATAATACTGTTGTCGCTTGAAGCATTTCCGTGATAGCCTTCGTAATAGCTTTCACCCGATTCAATGATTTTTTTGTTTAATACGAGACTATTTTCCCCTTTAAAGCTTGCATTTTCTAGGTCAAACTCAAAGTTGAAATAATAGTTAGGATCGTATCCTATTTTGATGCCAGCAAATTCAGATTCAATATTAATATCACCAGCTTTATCAGTCATTTCTGAAATTTTGATAGAACCGTAATCTGCTTCTAAGTCTATATTTCCAGAAATTGTTCCCAAACGCAATGACAAATAATCTCCAGTTCCTCGTACGTTGTTTGCTTGTTCTATTTGAAGTGTTCTATGCTCACAGTTGTATTCAATATTGTTTACAGTACCAAAAAGTGATTTAGTATTATCGGCGTTCAACGTAATATTTTCTGCTTTATTTACATTAAATGAAGAATAATCAGCATTAATTCGTCCACCTTTCATATAAGCAATACTGACATTATTTGAATAATCGAAATTTAGTGAATTATCTTCTGATAACAGTTCTCCAATTTCCATTCCGCCATAATCTGAGTTTAAAGAAGTTCTATTTTCAGCTTTATCAATAAAGATCTTACCATAATCATTTGAAATATCTAACACATTTCCTTTTGGAAACTTAATCGTATAATTTACTGTAACATTTACACTGTTGCGTTTATTCCATTTCCACCAAGCCTTTGAACCATTATTAAATTTCGTTTTGGCATTTACCATATTGCTTGTGTTTGTAAAATCAACGTCAATTTGACTTAAACGTTCTGCTACTTTCTTTTCAGAATTTCCATTCGTCTTAATGACAACTTCAATAGCAACCGTATTTTTGTCCCAAGCAGTCATGTATACAGCTCCATAACTATTGGTAATTTTTAACACAGCATCTGAATTAACTGAAAACTCCTTAGTAATTGTTTTCTCTTTAGTATGCTTTCCAAGGTGTTTCCCAAATCCATTATTCGCAAATACGAGAACAGGCAAAACAAGGGCGAGAAAGGTTAATTTATATGATAGTTTGTTCATTTTTGAATAATTTTATTTCATCGATTTGTATCAAAACACTTTCTAATAATTCTACACGAAGTTGAAAGTTTGTGACCATTGCATGTAATATACGTTTGTCGTCTCCACGCTCAATGAGTTGTTTTTTTAGGCTTTCATAATCTTTTTCAAGTCGTTCCAATTGCTTCATCGTATTTTGGATGATTTGCTTGGTGTCTTCATCTTCAACAGCTTTCAATTTTTCAACTTCTTTTTCAATAATAGAAGCAAAATACAGTTGAGATTTTTCAACTTCTGGTGAAAATGTAACTTCTGGAGTATCTATTTCACCAGTTCTAAAATTAGAACCGATAAAAATTCCCAAGCTCAATAAAATTACACAGGCTGCTGCAATTTGCTTCCACCAAGTAAACAATGTTTTTGGTTTACTGGTGTCTGCTGTTTCTTGATTTTGCTGCTGCTGTTGTAGCTTTCTCAAAAAACGATGTTCGTGTCCCAATTCAGGTGTTTCGATATCGAAATCATCCTTCAATCGGTCAAACAGGTTTGTAATGTTGTCGTTATCTTTCACACGTTTAAATTTTTTATTATGAGATAATAATTTATTAATGCTCGTTTCATACGTATACTTCCAATTTTCGTCTTAGACTTTCCTTTGCACGCGAAATCGTAGTTCTGCAATTTGCATAGCTGATATTTAGAATCGAGGAAATTTCTTCATAATCGTACCCTTCAATTAAATGTAAGGTCAAAGAAATTCTGTAATTGTCCTTCAGTGTTTTTAAAGTTTGCAATACTTTTTGAGCCTGTAAGCTTGTAAACTCTTCATCCGAAGCAACTCCATCATTATCTTCGACCTTATGTAACAAAGTATCGATAGGAACTTCTTCTTTTTGTTGTTGCTTTTTGTACAGATAAATACTTTTATTCACTACTATTTTTTTTAACCATGCGCCAAAAGAAACTTGTTCGCTAAAAGTGTCCAATTTCATAAAAGCATTCAAAAATGCTTCTTGCATGGCGTCTTCTGCTTCTGCGCTGTTTTTTAAAATTCGAAATGCAGTATTGTACATCGCTTTATAATAGCGATTGTAAATCTCCATTTGCGCAGATTGATTTCCTTCTTTGCACAACGTAATGAGTTGTTCAGTATGTAACTTTTGGTGGCTCAAAAAGTTTAGTTTATTTTAAAGATTACTGAAAAATGAGTTTGTTACAGTTTTATCTAAAATTATTTAATATTTCTTGATTTTTATCTGCTTTTTGAAGTAAACTTGGCATAACAATTGTCTTTAAGTAGTCGTAGTGACCAGTAAAATCAATTACTACGGTTGATTTATAAGTGGTTAAGCTAGAAAAGGAAAAAATTAAAGATCGATTTAATTCTGTTTATATGACAGAATGACCTAGTACAATATATATGAGCGAAACAAAGTTTTTAAATATGGACAGTTTGTCATTTCAATCTATTGATGAAGATGCGGAATTGATTCCGTTGATGACGCCCGAAGATGAAGAAGAAATCAATAGAGAACAATTGCCGCCAACGTTACCTATTTTACCATTACGAAATACGGTATTATTTCCAGGAGTTGTAATTCCTATTACAGCTGGACGCGATAAATCAATTCAATTGATCAAAGATGCCAATAATGGAGGAAAAGTAATTGGAGTTGTTTCTCAAAAAGATGAATCTGTTGAAAATCCAGCATTGGAAGACATCAATACTTTAGGAACAGTAGCACGAATTTTACGTGTATTGCAAATGCCTGATGGAAATACAACAATCATCATTCAAGGAAAAAAACGTTTTCAACTAGATACGCTATTGCGCGATACTCCGTACATGGAAGCAACGGTGAAAGAAGTACCAGAAACACGTCCAGAAAGAGATGATGAAGAGTTTAGCGCAATTTTAGATTCTATCAAAGAACTAGCGCTGCAAATTATAAAGGAAAGTCCAAATATTCCTTCAGAAGCATCTTTTGCAATAAAAAATATTGAAAGTTCTTCTTTCTTAATCAATTTCATATCGTCAAATATGAATTTGACAGTAAAAGAAAAGCAAGAGTTGTTAGCCGTAACTGACTTAAAGCAACGTGCATTGGCAACATTGAAGAGCATGAATTTGGAAATGCAAAAGCTAGAACTAAAGAATGACATTCAATCAAAAGTACGTCACGATTTAGATCAGCAACAGCGTGAATATTTCTTGCACCAGCAAATGAAAACCATTCAAGAAGAATTGGGCGGTGGCGTTTCGTATGAGCAAGAAGTAGAAGATATGCGCGCTCGTGCCAAAAAGAAAAAGTGGGACGAAAAAGTGAAGAAGCATTTTGATAAAGAATTGTCAAAAATGCAACGTATGAATCCACAAGTTGCTGAATATTCAATTCAACGTAATTATCTTGAACTGTTTTTAGATTTACCTTGGAATGAATTCAGTAAGGACAAATTCAACTTGAAAAAAGCACAAACCATTTTAGATCGTGATCACTCTGGTTTAGAAGATGTAAAAAAACGTATCATAGAGTACTTAGCAGTCTTAAAATTACGTAACGACATGAAATCACCAATTTTATGTTTATACGGTCCTCCAGGAGTTGGAAAAACCTCTTTAGGAAAATCAATTGCTGAAGCGTTAGGAAGAGAATATGTGCGTATTTCATTAGGTGGATTGCGCGATGAAGCTGAAATCCGTGGACATCGTAAAACGTATATCGGTGCAATGCCAGGACGAATTATTCAAAGCTTAAAAAAGGCAGGAACCTCAAATCCTGTATTTGTATTGGATGAAATTGATAAGCTTTCTAGTAGTCACAATGGCGATCCGTCATCGGCGATGCTAGAAGTATTAGATCCAGAACAGAATACAGAGTTTTATGATAACTTCTTAGAAATGGGGTACGATTTGTCAAAAGTAATGTTCATTGCTACGGCAAACAGTTTAAGTACCATTCAACCAGCTTTGCGCGATCGTATGGAAATTATCAATGTAACTGGATATACGACAGAAGAAAAGATTGAAATAGCAGGAAAGCATTTGTTAGGAAAACAATTAAAAGAGCATGGACTTTCTGAAAAGGATTTAAAAATAGGGAAGAAGCAGCTTGAAAAAATTGTTGAAGGTTATACACGTGAAAGTGGTGTGCGTGGATTGGAAAAGCAAATCGCAAAAATGGTGCGTTATGCAGCTAAATCCATTGCAATGGAAGATAAATACGAGAAAAAAGTTGCCAATAGCATTATAGAAGAAGTATTAGGTCCTGCAAGAATGGAGCGTAGTAAATACGAAAATAATGATGTGGCAGGAGTCGTTACTGGTTTAGCTTGGACAAGTGTTGGTGGAGATATTTTATTTATAGAATCTACCTTATCAAAAGGAAAAGGAACGCTTTCAATCACAGGAAATTTAGGAAAAGTGATGAAAGAATCTGCAACGATTGCTATGGAGTATATGAAATCTAATGCAGACTTGTTAGGAATAAAACCTGAAATATTCTCAAAATACAATGTACACATTCACGTTCCAGAAGGTGCAACTCCAAAAGATGGACCAAGTGCCGGAGTTACCATGTTGACATCGTTGGTTTCTTTATTCACACAGAAAAAAGTGAAAAAAGATATTGCCATGACAGGAGAAATTACCTTACGAGGAAAAGTATTGCCTGTTGGCGGAATTAAAGAAAAAATATTAGCAGCAAAACGCGCAGGAATCAAAGAAATCATTTTGTGTGCGCAAAACAAACGCGATATTTTAGAAATTAAAGAAGCCTACTTAAAAGGATTGACATTTCACTATGTTACTGAAATGAGCGAAGTTATCAAACATGCAATTACTGATGAACCTGTGAAAAACGCAAAAACATTATCAGCAGAATGATAAAGTTAAAATTGAATTTAAACTCAATTTTAATTTCATAACACATACTAAAAAACAAGACTTAGAGTTTTATAGTAATATAATTCTAAGTCTTTTTTTGTACCTAACATGGAAGACCTGCAATATTTCACGTATTCAGAAAGAGAAAAATTTACGAGATACTCTAAAAACATCAAAAAGGCGAACAGCTACCCAATAGTGTTAAACTAAACAAAAAAAATGTTATGGTTATTGAGTAACTGTTACATAATTAATCATTTCTGAATACGTGTTTTCTCTAAACAAGATATTAGAATTTTATAATTAGCCTCTCTAAAAAAGTAATGATAGTTTTCCGGAAAACTTCTTTTATGTACATAGGATGGTTTTGTTTGTTTTTTGATGATTAAAAATGGCTTTTGAATTCTTTTACTGACTACTAAACATGCTCTTAATTTACGATGGTTTTGTGCGGAAAAACAAAGACATCATGTGCGGTTTTATAAAATATCATTAAAAATAAAATGCTATGAGAGCCATATTTGTAAAGGATTGCCAATAAAACGTGTAGTTTTGCCGCAGAAAAAAATCAATTCATAGAAATATCTAGAATTTTTTAAAAAACGCATAAAATATTTACAATATCTAAACGTTTTGAATAAAGATTTTAGTTACTTTGTACACATGCAGAAAAAGATCCTCTTTTCCTTTTTTTTGTTTATAACTACGCTAGCCTCCGCACAAATCGGAGGTAGATATACGTACCAGTTTTTAAACTTAATTTCTTCACCAAGACAAGCAGCTCTTGGAGGTAAAGTAATTACGAATTATGATAAAGATGTAAATCAGGCATTATTTAACCCTGCGAGTATTAATTACACAATGGACAATCAATTGTCTGTAAACTATGTGAATTATTTGGGAGATGTAAATTACGGTTCTGCTGCTTATGCTTATACATGGGATAGAAGAGTACAAACTTTTCATGCTGGAGTTACATATGTAGCCTACGGACAGTTTGATGGTTATGATGAAGAAGGAAACTCTACAGGGACCTTTACAGGAAATGAAATTGCTTTATCAATGGGATATGCATACAATATTCCTTGGACAGATATTCACATTGGAGCCAATGCAAAATTCATTAACTCAAAACTAGAACAATATAATTCTTTTGGTGGCGCGGTTGATTTAGGAATTATGTATATCAATGAAAAGTTGGAGTTCAATGTGGCTTTAGTAGCTAGAAACTTAGGAGTTCAATTTACAACCTATGCTGGTATACAAGAAAAGTTACCTTTTGAATTAATTTTAGGATTATCACAAAAATTAGAACATGTTCCTATTCGTTGGCATGTTACTTTTGAAAACTTACAAGAATGGAATATAGCGTTTGCAAATCCAAATAGAGCAGAACAATCTATAGAAGGCGGCGTTACCGAAGAAAAAGTTACTTTCTTTAAAAACCTCATTCGCAGAACGATTGTAGGAATGGAATTGTTTCCTGACAAAGGATTTAATATTCGTTTAGGATATAACTTCCGTAGAGGAGAAGAACTTAAAATTGTGGACCAACGTAATTTCTCAGGAATTACAGCTGGATTTGGACTTCGAATCAATAAACTAAAATTTGATTATACCTATGCTCGTTATGCTATTGCAGCAAATACTAGCATGTTTGGTGTTACAATCAATTTACAATAAGACGACGTTTTACTGCCAAAACGAATGCAATCATGAAAAAAATTATCATTGCCATTGATGGCTTCTCATCTACAGGAAAAAGTACTATTGCCAGACAACTTGCCGCAACATTAGAATATATATATGTAGATACAGGAGCAATGTATCGTGCTGTAACCTTATATGCGCTTCGAAAAGAATATATCAATGCAGAAGATTTTTCGGTAAATGATTTGGTGGAAAACTTAGACAATATACAGCTCAACTTTATATTTAATGAAGCACAAGGCTTTGCAGAAATGTACTTGAATGGTGAAAATGTAGAACAAGAAATTAGAACCTTAAAAGTATCTGACTTTGTAAGCAAAGTGGCTGCAGTTCCCGAAGTTCGTTATCAGTTGGTAAAACAACAACAGAAAATGGGCGAAAACAAAGGAATTGTCATGGATGGAAGAGATATTGGAACAGTCGTTTTTCCGAACGCAGAATTAAAACTGTTTATGACTGCTTCTCCTGAAAAAAGAGCCATGCGTCGTTATAAAGAACTTATAGATAAAGGAGAGGACGTTAAATACGAAGATGTATTACGCAATGTGCAAAACAGAGATTATATAGATTCGCATAGAGAAGATTCTCCTTTACGACAAGCTGAAGAAGCCATTGCTATTGATAACAGTGATATGGGACTCAAAGAACAATTTGAACGTATTCTCAATTTGGTAAATCGTACCATAAACGCTTAAAAGTGTTTTTACCCTATAAAAGGTTGCTCATATAGAGTATTTTAGGATAACTAGGATGAATATCCTATATTCAGATTTAAAAAAAATCGATTAAGTTACCTAAACTGTATGAAAATTGCTAAACAGATATTTTTAATATCTATCACTGCCTTTATTTTACTCTTTATATCTTCATGTTCCAAAGATGAAACTGAATTTGAAGTAGAGTCCTATTTTGAAATTGCTGAAACTCAATTATTCGCGCCACCAGAAGAAACTCAATATGAAATTGATATTTCTACCAATATTGATTGGAAAATTGTATCAACCCCTAGCTGGATTGAAGTAACTTCGGAAATCAATTATAACATTAATAAATTACACATTACCGTTTTTGAAAATGAAACGTATTCTTCAAGAGCAGGAACGGTTGAAGTTAAAACCGTTGGTGCTACTTTTAAAATTGAAATTAATCAAGGAACTTTTTATGAAGATTTCAGTAAATGTTATGTGAATTATGATCCTGTAGGCTATCAAGGGAATGCTGTTTTTACTGTATTTATGCAGAGTGAATCAAAACCTGAATATTATTGGGGTTTTACGATAAGACACGAACAAAATTTGTCAGACGCTGTATATACGGATCAATTTAGAATTACATACTGTGAGGAGTTTATTTATGATGGAGAAGAAATGAAACCAACAGAAACCACGATATTACATTTTGGTGAATCTGAATTTGCATACAAAAAAAAAGGTGTTACGTACTTTACAGGCGGTTTTCATGGAAAAGAAACGTTAGAAGAAATAGATTTTTTTATAGATAATGATATACTGAAAAATCATACAACAGCATTTACAATGAGACCTTGTGAAGAATTTTCATATTTGCAAAAAAGTATCATGCATAAAGACGATATATCTCATGGAGAAGAAGCCGAACATATAAAGCATACTACATTTAAAGAAGGCGGGTATTTTACCAGAAATACTTTGATTGGAAGAGAGGCTATTTCTATGAATATTTGTTATGGTTCTTTAGTATCTGCAAGTATTGACATTGGAGAAAAAGGCTATACGGACAACATCAGTGAATCTGTCACATTCAATCAAAATGGCAATAGAAAGATGGAAGAAGTTAACAATAGAATTTTTTTATGGAGTGAAGCCATTCAGCTTTTTACAAAAATAGAAAGTATCTTTAGTATCAATAACAATTCTTCAAAGCAATATATATGGGATACTGAATTTTATAGCAAGTATTACAGATATATTCAAAATGTAGATTTAGATGTCGGGGAAGAATGGAATTTTGAAACAAGAGTTACTTTTGATAAAATTAGATAAATAAAAAAACCGCCTCATTTTTCTTAATGAGGCGGTTTTCTATTATAAATATATTATATATTACTTACTTATGATAAATGAGGAATTACTAATTCTTGTCCTGGATGAATTACATCTGGATTGTCAAGAATATCTCCATTTGCTTTAAAAATTGCATGGTACTCACCAGCCTTTCCGTAATATTTCTTAGCAATTTTACCTAAAGTATCTCCACTTGCTACCGTATGACGGTGAAAAACAGTTTCGTCAGCAACTTTAATATCTGCTTCAATATCTTGTGGCAATTCACCACCTACTTCTTTAATTTTGTCCCACATCAAGTTTTTTTCATACTGCGTTCCAGCAGTTCCGCTTACTTTTAATATTCCATCTACCTCTTCTACATTTCCATTTTGAATATTTAATTCTTGTCCAAGATCTAAAACTCCTTGATATTTCGCTTTTACACTCATTCTTTTGTTATTTTAATTATTAGTATCATAAAGATAAAGTAAAAAAATAAAATTTGTGTTATGACAGTGTTACAATTTTTTTTCGATGAAAATCATATTTTATAGCTAAATTGTATAAAACATGTGGATTGAAGGACTATTAGTTTGTAAATCAAAATAATAATCATACTTTTGCACTCCTTTTTAGCATGATGGAGAAACGGAAAAGGGACAAAAAAATTTATAGAAACATAACAATCTACTGCTTTTACATGCAAAGGTTCTCTGAATGAGTAGTATACAAATTTTAATCAGCAATGGCTGAAGAAAACACAAACACAAACGTTCAGGACGTTAAAAACCCTGAAGAGTTCTTAGCAAACTTTAACTGGCACAATTACGAAGAAGGGATTGACCAAGTAGAAGACGAAAAGTTAGAAGAATTCGAAAAATTAGTAGCAGAAAATTTCGTTGATACAGATGATGATGCTGTAGTAGATGGAACTGTAGTAAGAATGACTGACAGAGAAGCAATCATTGATATAAATGCTAAATCTGAAGGTGTAATTTCTTTAAACGAATTTCGTTACAATCCAGATTTAAAAGTTGGAGACAAAGTAGAAGTATTAATTGACGTTCGTGAAGACAGAACTGGACAGTTAGTATTATCTCACAGAAAAGCGAGAACAATCAAAGCATGGGATCGTGTAAACGCTGCTCATGATAAAGGTGAAATCGTTAATGGTTTTGTTAAGTGCAGAACTAAAGGTGGTATGATTGTAGACGTATTCGGAATTGAAGCGTTCTTACCAGGATCTCAAATTGACGTGAAGCCAATCAGAGATTACGATCAGTACGTAAATAAAACAATGGAATTCAAAGTGGTTAAAATTAACCATGAATTCAAGAACGTGGTTGTTTCTCACAAAGCGCTTATCGAAGCAGATATCGAAGAGCAGAAGAAAGAAATTATCAGTCAATTAGAAAAAGGTCAAGTACTAGAAGGAGTTGTGAAAAACATTACTTCCTACGGTGTATTTATTGATCTTGGTGGAGTTGACGGATTGATCCACATTACAGATCTTTCTTGGTCTCGTATCAATCATCCAAATGAGGTTGTTGAATTAGACCAGAAATTAAATGTTGTAATCCTTGACTTTGATGATAACAAGTCAAGAATCCAATTAGGATTAAAGCAATTAAGCGCGCATCCATGGGAAGCTTTAGATTCTGAATTAAAAATCGGAGATAAAGTAAAAGGAAAAGTTGTTGTTATTGCTGATTACGGTGCATTTATCGAAGTAGCAGAAGGTGTTGAAGGATTAATTCACGTATCTGAAATGTCTTGGTCTACTCACTTACGTTCAGCTCAAGATTTCGTGAAAGTTGGTGATGAAGTAGAAGCGGTAATCTTAACATTAGATAGAGAAGATCGTAAGATGTCTCTTGGTATCAAGCAAATGACTCCAGATCCATGGACTGATATTACTACTAAATACCCTGTAGGTTCTAAACACACAGGAACTGTACGTAACTTCACTAACTTTGGTGTATTCGTAGAATTAGAAGAAGGTATTGACGGATTAATTTATATTTCTGACTTATCTTGGACTAAGAAAGTGAAGCATCCATCTGAGTTTGTTACTGTTGGTGACAAATTAGAAGTACTTGTATTAGAATTAGACGTAGAAGGGCGTAAATTAAGTTTAGGTCACAAACAAACTACTGAAAATCCTTGGGATAAGTACGAAGCTGAGTTTGGTGTAGGAACTACACATACTGCTGAGATTTCTGATACAAATGATAAAGGAGCAACTGTAGCATTAAATGATGATGTAGTAGCATTTATTCCTTCTCGTCACTTAGAAAAAGAAGACGGTAAGAAATTGAAGAAAGGTGATACTGCTGAGTTCAGAGTAATTGAGTTCAACAAAGAATTCAAGAGAGTAGTAGCTTCTCACACTGCAATCTTTAGAGAAGAAGAGCAACGTAATGTTCAAGCTGCTGCTAAAAAGCAACAAGCTTCTGAGAAAACTACACTTGGAGACTTAAACGCTTTACAACAGTTAAAAGACAAAATGGAAGGAAAATAATTCTGAACATTTTATAATATTATAAGAAGCCGTTTCAATTTGAAACGGCTTTTTTTGGACTTGATCTTACGGTTTCCCACAAAAGGAGTAATATTTTGTGTAGTTGCAGTAAAATTGGGATGAGTTTTTAGAATAAAACGTATAAAACCAAAAAAAACTGTACTTTTGTATTCCAAATACCATTTGGACAAACACTATGAGTCAAAAAACCTTATTGAACTCAAAAGAGATCGGAATTATTCTGCATCGATTGGCATGTCAGCTCATCGAAAACCATCTTGATTTTTCAAATACAGTACTTGTTGGAATTCAACCTAGAGGGATTTACCTTGCGGAACGTTTAACGAGTATTTTACGCGATGAATATGAAGTGAAAGATATTCAACTTGGATATCTAGACATTACTTTTTTTCGAGATGATTTCCGTCGCAGTGAAAAAATTTTAGAAGCTAATAAAACCAATATCAACTTTGTCGTTGAAAATAAAAAAGTTGTTTTTATTGACGATGTACTGTACACAGGAAGAAGTATTCGTGCAGCATTGACAGCGATTCAATCGTTTGGAAGACCTGAAGAAATTGAGTTACTTGTGTTAATAGATAGGCGTTTTAGCAGACATTTGCCTATTCAACCAAATTACCGAGGAAGACAAGTAGATGCCATCAATGAAGAAAAAGTAAAAGTAAATTGGAAAGAGAATGATGGAGAGGACATGGTATATCTTATTAATCAAGAAAAAGACAATTAGAAATGAGTGAATTAAGTGTAAACCACTTGCTAGGTATTAAATATCTTAAAGAAGAAGATATACAACTCATTTTTGAAACGGCAGATCAATTTAAAGAAGTGATCAACCGTCCTATAAAAAAAGTACCTTCTTTACGAGACATTACCATTGCAAATTTATTTTTTGAAAATAGTACACGTACGAAGCTTTCGTTTGAATTAGCCGAAAAACGTTTGTCAGCAGATGTTATCAATTTTTCAGCTTCGCAGTCTTCTGTGAAAAAAGGAGAAACATTAATTGATACTGTAAACAACATCTTATCCATGAAAGTGGATATGGTAGTCATGCGACATCCAAATCCAGGAGCTGGAGTTTTTCTTTCAAAAAATGTGAGTGCAAGTATCGTCAATGCTGGTGATGGTGCTCATGAACATCCAACGCAGGCATTGTTAGATTCTTATTCTATCCGTGAAAAATTAGGTGATGTAGCCGGGAAAAATGTAGTTATTGTCGGTGATATTTTACATAGTAGAGTTGCCTTATCAAACATTTTTGCACTCAAACTTCAAGGAGCCAATGTAAAAGTGTGCGGACCTAAAACATTGCTACCAACATACATTGAAAGTTTAGGTGTTGGTGTAGAAACCAATCTGCGAAAAGCATTAGAATGGTGTGATGTGGCAAACATGTTACGTGTGCAAAATGAACGTATGGATATCAGTTACTTTCCTTCAACACGTGAATATGCACAACAATATGGAGTTACCAAAACACTATTAGATTCATTGGATAAAGAAATTGTCATCATGCATCCAGGACCCATCAATCGTGGAGTGGAAATTACCAGTGATGTAGCAGATTCCAAGCAATCTATCATTCTGAATCAGGTAGAAAATGGAGTGGCAGTGCGAATGGCTGTAATTTACTTATTGGCTTCCAAAATAAAGAAATAACATAATTTTTGGTTTTCTTAGTATTTATATTAAAATAGGGTTAAACGTATTTTGAATATATATTTATGCGGTAAATTTTGTAAATTGTTATAATGCACATCATAAAACAACCAAAACCCTCTAAATTTTGAACTTATGATTTTAGATAAACAAGAGAATATTCTCATCATTACACAAGAATCTACAGATACTGTAGCACTTGTACAAAAAATAGAAACACGTTACGACGAAGTTAAAAATGATAACATCATTGTGAACTTGTTTTCTTTTGGGAACCTAATTAAAAGTGATTTAGTTGAGTTTTTACAACTCTCAAAAAAACATCGTGCCGCCAAACATTCCTTTGTCATAGTTACGAATAAAATAAGTACAGACGATTTACCAGAAGCCATCATGACAGTACCAACATTACAGGAAGCTTTTGACATTATTGAAATGGAAGAAATAGAACGCGATTTAGGCTTCTAGCGATCTTGTCAATATTATATTAAATGAAGCTAACAATATTGGGCTGTTATGCAGCAACACCAACAAAACATACAAATCCAACAGCGCAAGTACTGGAAATTAGAAATCATATTTTCCTCATAGATTGTGGAGAAGGAACACAAGTGCAACTGCGCAGAAGTAAAGTGAAATTTGCACGAATTAAGCATGTTTTTATCTCACATTTACACGGAGATCATTTTTATGGTTTAATTGGACTAATTTCTACATTTATGTTGTTAGGTAGAAATACTGACTTGCATATTTATGGACCAAAAGGATTAAAAGAACTTACGCTTTTACAATTAAAACTGTCTAAATCTTGGACAAATTATAAACTTTGTTTTCACGAATTGGAAAGTGATGCACCTGAAGTTTTGTTTGAAGATGAAAAAGTTAAGGTGACTACCATTCCATTGCAGCATCGTGTATACACAAATGGTTTTTTATTTCAGGAAAAAGAAAAAGAACGTAAACTAAATATCAATGCTGTATTGAACTATGAAATAGAAAAATGTTACTATCAAAACATAAAAAAGGGAAGAGACATCACATTAGATTCTGGTGAAGTCATTCCTAATGAAAAATTAACCTTCGATCCTCCTAAATCCAAAGGGTACGCTTTTTGCAGTGATACCGAATATTTCCCTAAAATAGTTGATCAAATCAAAGAGGTAGATGTTTTATATCACGAAGCTACTTTTTTAAACAAGCACGATCAATTAGCCTCTAAAACAAAGCACACAACGGCAAAACAAGCAGCTATGATTGCCAAAGAAGCCAATGTTGGTCAGTTAATACTGGGACATTTTTCAACACGTTATGATGGTTTTGATGAATTCAAAGAAGAAGCCAAAACTGTTTTTGAAAATGTAGTATTAGCTGATGACGGAAAAGTTTTTGAATTTAATTAATCTATGAGGACATGTTGTTCAATGTAAAAGTACGCTTATTTATAAAAGATATAATTTTTGTATGTATAATTTGTATGTTTTTTGCGAGTTGTAAAGAGGAAAAGCAAGTTTCAAAGGAATATAATATTGAGGAATTAATTTGCAAAATTGAAGAGAATCTAAATAAAGATTTTGAAAAGGCAATACTATATTCCAATCAATTGATGACGTATGCCTTGGCAAAAAAAGATAGCGTAACTATAGCTAGTGCTTACCTGCAAAAAGGAATTGTTTTGACAAAGAAAGGAACTTATCAAACTGCTATTGATACGCTAGAGAAAGGCTTGGAATACATTGCGAATAAAGAAGTTCCTGAAAAAAATCTATTCTTACTGCGTATAGGAAATGCGTATGTACAAGATAAAAAAGATGAGGTTGCACTTACTTATTATACACGTGTTCAACAAGATGCATTTTCAAACGATAAAAAAGCAGATTTGCTAAAAGCATCCATTAATATTGCTAAGATAAAACGCAATGCGGGAAACTATCAAGAAGCCTTAGATAATTACAAAACATCTTATAAGCAAGCTGTTGCTTTAAAAATGAAAAAAACAGTGATTGCGCGAACATTACTAGGAATTGGAGGAACGTATTTGACATTACATGAACCTGATTCTGCTTTGTATTACAGTCAAAAAGGATACGAAATCAGTCGTGCTATTGAAGATAAGGTAGGCATAAGTTATTTTAATGTAGATTTTGGAATTGCATATTATTTAAAAGACGATTACAAAACTTCATTACTGTACCTAAATAAGGCAAAAACATTTATAGAAGAAGTTGAAAATAAAAAGCGACTTACTGAAACACTATTTTATTCTGGAGCTTGTCATTATAGACTAAAAGATTATCAAAAAGCAATAGATTATTTAGAAGAAGCTATTGTGGTAGGAGATCAGTCAGAAAAGGTAAATGACGATGCGTTTAAACCATTGCAATTGAGAGATACATACGACTTTTTATCAAGAAGTTATATTGCGTTGGGCAATGCGGAAAAATCTCGAATTTATGAGATGGCACGTGATGAATTAGAAGAAAATATAGATAAAGAAAATTATACGATCAATACCAAGCTGTTGAAGAATGAATTACGCATTAGTGAAAATGTAATTGCTGCCATTCATAAGGAAAACAATAAATACCAGATTATTTTAGTGCTTGTAGGAATTCTTTGTGTAGGCTCTTTGTACTTCTTGATTTATTATAAAAGAAAAGCGAAAAGGAATCGTGAAAACTTTGAACGATTGATCAAAAAACAAGAAGAACTCCCAAAACCGAAAGGAATCAATATTAAAGATGAAAAGGTAGCATTGGTGTTAAAACATTTGGACAAAATGGAAGCGCAAACGTACTATACAGATGTAAATTGTACTTTGGCAAATTTGGCTAAAAAAGTAAAAACCAATCCAACCTATCTAACTAAAATTCTGAAAGAAGAAAAGGGGAAAACATTCTATGAATACCTAAATGGACTTAGAATAGAATATACAATTCAACGATTAAAAACAGATAGTCAGTTTCGTAAATATGCTATCAAACACATTGCATTAGAAGTTGGTTACAAAAGTCCAGAATCATTTACAAAGCATTTTAAAAAAGCTACTGGGATAAATCCGTCATACTATATAAAAGAGTTAGAAAAACATCTTCAAGCCTAGAAATCACTAAAAAATATTGCTTTTTATTTTGTCTAAATCTTGACATTTTTGGTTTCATCTAAACGATTTAAAACTTAAAATTAATAGCTTTAACTACCAGAAATAATAATAACTACATTTAAAGATTTTACAATTATGAAAAAAAAAGAATTTAAAAACACTTAGTCTCCAAACAATTACTGTTGCTAAAATAGATTCAAAACAGATGGAAAATATCAAAGGAGCATCAGAACCTGTTTCACTTCCAGGTGGTTTATCTGCATTAGGATCACAATGTGGAAATCAAATCTGTCATTAAAACCACCTTAAATCATCTAATTTACGGAAGTATACTTTTTTTAATTTTAATTTCTTCGTTAGATTACAAATATCAATTTTTACCTACTAAAGATTGATAGGGAAAAGCCGAAAGCCTTTATAAATTGTAGGCACGTTAAAATTATAACCATGAAAAAATCAAGAACTTTAAAATTAGGATTGAACAAAAAGAAAGTATCAATATTAGATGCAAACGAAGTAAAAGGTGGACACTATTCTTGTACACCTACATGTACGCAAACAGCATTATATTCACGTTGCGGAAATATGCAATGTCACTAGAATAAAACTAATTTTTAACAAAAAAGGAGCAATTATTGTTCCTTTTTTTATACGGTAAAACGAACATTGAAAATGCTGTTAATGTATTGATTTTTAGTATTTAATAGGTGAAATTTATTCCTTAAATTAGATAATTTAAGTTTAGAATTTTCAAAACATAAATTGATAATCAATAGATTTAAAAAGAATTAATAATTTAAAATTTTCAATTATGAAGAAAAAGTCAACACGTAATTTACAACTAGCAAAAATTTCAGTAGCAGTAATTCAAAAATTACAAACTAAAGCAGTAAAAGGAGGGTCTGAGCCTGTATCACCACCAATGTCTCAAGCTCCAGATGAAGAAAAAGTTTGTTATGCAATCAAGTAACTACTTAATAACTTAAATCATCCAATTTACGTTTATGACACTTTTTTTCGTGCACATTCCTTTCTAATTTGGCAGTAACAATCGATTGAAAAGGTATTGCCGAAAACCTATAGAAAAAGTAGGCGCAACTGAAAATTTAAAATCATGAAAAAAAAGAAGTTTAGTAACTTAGGATTAAACAAAAACATTGTTTCATCTTTAAACAAAAACACGCTACTAGGAGGAAATGGTTCAATACCAGCAAATACATTAGGATGTACAGGTTTTTGTAGTGTAGGAGGTTGTCAATCACTGAATGGTTGTACAGCTCAATCTATATTATGTAATGATGGACCAAGCGAATTTGGAGCAGGTGGATGTACACATCAACAAGAAAATTAAGATAGGCTTACAATAAAGCTTCAAGGGACAACCTATGTTGTCCCTTTTTTTTAGTAAAATATATAAATTAACTTGATGAAAACTTAATATAAAAGGACTCGTTTTTACTTCGCTAAACGGACGAAAAACAGAATAGTATTCGTGGAATTACTAAATGGAAAGCAATACATGTTTTTAATCAAATTATCGATAAAAAAATAGTCTGAAATCTTACAATTAAAATAAATTGCAGACTTGTAAGGATATCATGATTCTTTAAGACATATCGTTTTTGTCATAAGACTTTCAAGTAAATTCCTCAAAAAAAGAGACTGCCTAAAAAATAAGTAGTCTCTCCTAAATGTTTTGCTATCTGGCAGAAAATTTATTTCACAACTAGCTTTTTGACCAATTCTGTATTTCCTTTTCTTAAGCGAACAAGATATACTCCAGATGCTACATAAGACATATTTAGATTGTAACGGATTTCTCTATCTTCGTTAACAAGTCCGTGACTAAATATTTGTTTTCCAGAAATATCAAAAACAGATAGTATCATTCTATCTATATTCGTGTTGCTTAATGAAATATCAAAAATGTTATTCCCTTTGTCTAAAATGGTAAAGTTAGAAGCATTTAATACGTTATCTTCCACACTAAGGGTTTGAATTACATTTGCTGTATAATCATTAGTTCTACCGTATTGTAAATCACCACAAGGGTCGCTAACTGTTCCACCAGAATTTTCATCTCCACCTCTAACACGCATTCTGTGCAAACCAGGTAACACATTAGGTATTATATCAAAGTCCACAGTAAAATTAAAATCGGTATCAGCAGCTGCAACAAGACCATTAGAAATAATTTCGTCTGTTTCAAATTCATTATTATCATTAAAATCAATCCATATTGTGTAATTAGAGTTCACATATCCTAGTTGTAAAACACCATTAAAAGGATTATCGTCATCTAAATTAAAGTTAAAGATTGTAGATGTATCATCAGAATATCCATCAGGACCACAGTTTGTGGCAATATCTTGATCTGCAAGTTGCAATTGCGTTACGCCATCACCAAATCCTGCGCAATCACTATCAGGCATACAGATAATATTAGTAATGATTGTTGTGATTGCATCATTACTGGTATCGGAATCTGACCCTAAAGCTGTCCCAATTTCAAAAGTGTAATCTCCTAGAGTAGAAAGGTCAGCAGTAGCAGTAAAAGCATAGCTGTCAGTAGCTCCAGGAGCTATGGATCCAGTATAAGTTTCATTCTCAGTAACTCCATCAACCATGTAAAATACAGGAATAGAAGTCTGTGTAGAAGTTCCAAAATTAGTAATCTCTACAGTAACAATTTCGGTATCAGATAAACTTCCTGTAGAAGGAGTAGCAAGAGCAGTTACACCTACATCGTCCGCAAATAAATGGGTTACATTTTTTGTAAAAGTATCGTTTAAATTCTCTTCATCCGCACTTAAAACAGTGGAAGCTACAAGGGTATATGTTTGTCCTTCAACACTTAAATCTGCAGGAGTTGTAAAAGTAAATGATACTGTTTCTGTAGAATTAATAGTGCCAGTATAAGTTTCTGTAATTATTGTGCCACCATCAATTTGATAAGTCACATCAAAGCCAGAGACTGGATTGTTACCGTAATTAAAAATACTTACTGTTATTTGTTCGCTATTAGTTAACGTTCCGTCTAGAGGAGCATCGATATTTACGACGCCTATATCTGTATCCAAATCAGGAGCTATCTGAAAACGACCGACTACATTTGCTCGGTTAGGAAACATAAGCTCATTAATAAAATACATTCTCTTAAAGTTAGAAGGATCAAGGTCTATCTTACCATAATCTCCATAGCGTTCAGAACCCGGAATATTGCCATTTCCAGCAGCAATAAGTTGAGGTGCAATAGTCATTGTGCCACCAGGGTCATTTGCAAATCGACCTGTGTAATAGCTAGAAACAAATTCATTACTACCATTGCCTGTAGTCGCATTTCCCATGGCACTGAAGCCCATTCCTATATTTCCTTGAATGTCCATGATCATACTGGCATGCCAAAAATGGCGTCCATCAGGGTCAGAAAAAGTTCCTTCTTGTGCCATCATCCACGGATCTGAAGGACTATTTCTTCTAAACTCATACCAGCGAATGGCTGCTTGCTCATTACCTCCAGTACCTACATCAATAACAAAGTTAAATATTGCGCTTTCATAACTAGGGAATTTCTTGTATTGAGCCTGATTCATCACAATACCTTGTAAAGCATCAATATCTTGTCCTCCTGGTTGTCTTAAGTTAGAAAAGGAACCACCATCAAATACAGATGTAAATGGTGTTACAATGATTTCTTGAGGATTAGAGACTGTTGAATTTAATGGATTGTCAAAATCTACATCTATATCCCAAAATTTTACACTGTCATCATCTTGATTAGGGTAAGCATCATCTTGAAAAAATACGACTGTTGCATTTCCAGGATTTGGGTATACACTATCAGAAATGTTTAATACCTGTACACTAGCAAAACCACTAACATTTAAGTTAGGAAGGCCAAAACCTTGTATAGATACGTTAGCTGCAGGTTCTCCATCGAGCATTGCTTGGCGGTCCATAGCATAAACTCTATCTCCAGAACCAGTTACATCCGTAAGGTAATATCCGTCACTCCATACAGAAAGCTTATTATAATCATTTACAGTATTAATGGTATAAACATTCCAACCATCATTCACAGGATCGGGTCCATCAGAAACAGCTATTTGAGCACCTGATCCAAGAAAAGAAAGTACCCATCTACCTGGATTCGAATTTCCAACAGAAGTTGCTACAGGATCATACGATACTGTTAAATCGCAACAACCAGAACTAGGAAATATAGCAGGATTTGGATTTGTTTGCCCAACCAATTCATTACCGTCTTTATCATAAATCGCAAAGCCTGTATTAAATACCACAAAAACATGATTAGGCCCCACTGCAAGCGCAGGATCTGTAGGTTGAGAATTTGAGACTGCACCTACCCAAGTTATATCTGGAGTTCTTCCTGAAATTTTTTGACTCAATGGATGCGGATTTTTGGATAAGATATCCTGTTGTTTTCCTTTGCCAGGAATGATAGGAATACGATTTTTAAAATATCTTCCATCTTTTACTTCACTTGGAGGTTTTATTGTTGATGGTGTAATTTCATTCAATCTAGAGGCAATTGAAGGAACATAGGTGTGCGTGTCAGCAGTTCCTATATAACTAGCTTTTTCTCTATCTTGAGCAAACGATAGCGTCAAAACACCTAGTAATAGGATAAGTGTAATTTTAAATTTCATAGCGTTTTACATAAATTAAAAGTTTTTTTCAAACTTACAATATAAAATTGAATTATACTTTTCTCATATAAAAGGTTATAGACTATAAATTAGTTATTGATGTAGCCCTTCATGATATGAAAAATTGATTAAACTATTCATAATAAAGTTCTGAAACACAAAAAATAACAGGATCTTATTAATCTCAACGCGGCATTGTGAGGTCTATCATAAATTTAGTTTGAGAGTTTTTAAAAAATAGAGCAAAACTTTAGTATTTGTAGTAGTTAAGAGCGTTAGTAGATTTACTAATGCATAATTGGATTTAGAAAAATATTCTGTAAAATGCGACTATTTTTACTTCGCTAAACAAACGAAAAGCTGTAAATTGCAATACCTATAATTTTATAGATATATACGTTAAAGAAAACGAATGAAACAAGATTTAAGTGATTACAGAAAATCCTACGAAAAAAGCGAACTGTTAGAAGAAAATTGCGTCGAAAATCCTATTGAAATGTTTCGCAATTGGTTTCTAGAAGTTGAAAAGTCAGAAACGGTTGCAGAAGTCAATGCGATGACATTGAGTACGATTGGTTTGGATGGTTTTCCTAAAGGCAGAGTTGTTTTGCTCAAAAAGTACACTTTTGAAGGATTTATCTTTTACACAAATTACGAAAGTGAAAAAGGACTAGCAATGACAAACAACCCAAATGTCTGTCTTTCGTTTTTCTGGCCAGCAATGGAACGACAAATTATCATCAAAGGAAAAGTAGAAAAAATAGCAGAAAATCTATCTGATGGATATTTTGAATCACGCCCACGTGGAAGCAGACTTGGAGCTTTGGTATCTGATCAAAGTTCTGTAATTCCATCGAGAGCGTATATAGAACAAAAATTAAAAGATTTAGAAAAAGTCTACGAGGGTAAAGCAATAGAACGCCCATCACATTGGGGCGGATATATCGTAAAACCCAAAGAAATTGAATTCTGGCAAGGACGAGCTAATAGATTGCATGATAGAATTCGTTACCAATTACAAGCTGACTATTCATGGAACATTGAACGTTTAGCACCTTAATTAAAAACTGAGAAATTGTGAAAACCCTAATCATCGTGCGACATGCAAAATCATCATGGGAATATCCTGTAGATGATAAAGATCGTACACTCAAATTACGCGGAATTACTGATGCACATTTGGTAGCAAAACACATTGCAGCTAAAATTGAAACACCAGGAGTCATTTTTTCAAGTATAGCAAACAGAGCTTTGCATACATGTGCCATATTTACGCGTTGTTTGGACTACCCGTTTGAAAAAGTAATTATTAAAGAAAGTATGTATGATTTTGGCGGATCAGGATTGGTAGCAACGGTAAAATCATGTGATGATGAGGTAGATACTTTAATGGTTTTCGGTCACAATCATGCCATTACCGCAGTAGCAAATACCTACGGAAGTCAGTTTTTTGACAATGTGCCAACTAGTGGTGTCGTAGTAATCCAATTTGATACAAATTCATGGGAAACGATCAGCGAAGGCAAAACAATCTTAAAAGTATTTCCAAAAGACTTAAAATAAATGCAGCAGACTAAAAATAAATATATTAATAGAGAAATAAGTTGGTTGCAATTCAACGGTCGTGTATTGCAAGAAGCCGCTGACAAAACGGTTCCACTCATTGAACGCTTACGTTTCATAGGAATATTTTCAAATAACTTAGATGAATTTTTCAAAGTACGTTATGCCACAGTCAAACGTATTGCACAAGCAGGGAAAGGAGGAAGAAGTGTATTAGGAGGCGCAAAAGCAAAAGATCTATTAGAACAAATTACCAAAATTGTAATCAAGCAGCAGGCAGAAAGCTTGCGTATACTGAATGAAGTTCAAAAAGCTTTAGAAGGAGAAAATATATTTGTAATCAATGAGCAAAAAGTATCGCCAAGTCAAAGCGCATACATTGAAAAATACTTTATTGAAAAAGTAAGCCCTGCATTGGTAACCATCATTTTGGATGATATTGACGAAATGCCAAGTCTAAAAGATAAAGCTGCATATTTGGCAATTCGTATGGTGATGAAGGAACAAACCAGAAATACGAAAAAAGTAACGCGTTTTTTCAAACCTAAAGTAAAAAAGATCAAATACGCACTGATTGAAATTCCAAAAACAATCGACCGCTTTATAGTATTGCCCACAGAAGGCGAAAAGAACTTTATCATCATGTTAGATGATTTAATTCGTCACTCTTTAGGAAATATCTTTAGCATTTTTGAATACGAAAGTTTATCGGCACACATGATTAAAATAACGCGTGATGCCGAATTAGATATTGACAACGATTTAACGAAAAGTTTCATCCAAAAAATATCAAGTAGTGTAAAGGGGAGAAAAAGTGGAGAACCTGTACGTTTTGTATACGATAAAACCATTGAAAAAGACACCTTTGAATACTTGTTGGAAAAAATGGGTATTGATGATATTGATAGCTTAATTCCTGGTGGACGTTACCACAACCGTAAAGATTATATGTCTTTTCCTAGTTTAGGGCGTAAAGACTTACTCTACAAATCATATCCGCCATTGCCAGTAAAAGGCTTGAATATGGAAGGAAGTTTGTTTGAAAAAATTGCTCAAAAAGATTACCTACAATACGCACCGTATCACACATTTGCCTATGTAGTTCGCTTTTTGCGAGAAGCAGCTTTAGATCCGAAAGTTGAAAACATAAAAATTACGGTATATCGTTTGGCAAAAATTTCACATGTAGCAAGTTCTCTTGTAAATGCAGTGAAAAATGGTAAAAAGGTAACAGTCCAAATTGAATTACAAGCAAGATTTGATGAAGCTGCGAACATCAAATATGCAGAACAAATGCAGAGCGAAGGCGTAAACTTAATCTTTGGTGTGCAAGGCTTAAAAGTGCATAGTAAAACCTGTGTGATAGAACGTAGAGAACAGGGGAAATTGGTTCGTTATGGTTTTGTAAGTACAGGAAATGTAAACGAATCTACAGCAAAAATTTATACGGATTATACGCTTTTTACGGCAGATCAAAACATACTAAAAGAAGTTTCAAAAGTATTTGACTTTTTTGAAACAAATTACAAAGTAGCAAAATACAAGCACTTAATTGTATCACCGCACTATACACGAAACGCATTAATCAAACTGGTTAATACAGAAATAAAAAATGCGAGAGAAGGAAAAGAAGCCTATATCAAAATAAAAGTCAACAGTTTATCGGATTATAAAATTATTGACAAATTGTATGATGCAAGCAGAGCTGGAGTAAAAATTCAGCTGATTGTACGTGGAATTTGTTGTTTAATTCCAGGCATTCCTGGAATGAGCGAAAACATTGAGGCAATAAGTATCGTTGACAAGTTTTTAGAACACCCAAGAATGTTTATCTTTGGCAACAATGGTGATCCAAAAATCTATATTTCCTCTGCTGATTGGATGACGCGAAATATAGACAAAAGGGTAGAAGTTACCTGTCCGATATACGATGAAGATATCAAAAAAGAATTGCTAGATACATTCAATATTGGTTGGAGCGATAACGTAAAAGCACGCGTATTCTCGGAAAAACAAGACAATGCATATCGCAAAAACCAGTTGATAAAAGTACGTTCACAATTTGCTACGTATGATTACTATTTAGAAAAAATGTCAAATTAACACATAAAAGAAATCCATTTTGAGAATTAGAAAATTTGCTGCCATTGATATTGGATCGAATGCTATACGATTGTTAGTTGCAAATGTGATTGAAGAGGAAAACAAACGCCCAAAATTCAAAAAAAGCTCGTTGGTTCGTGTGCCAATTCGTTTGGGACAGGATGTATTTACGAATGGAGAAATTTCTAAAAAGAATATAGATCGTATGACCAACGCAATGAAATCCTATCGTTTGTTAATGGATGTTCATGGAGTGGAAAGTTATATGGCATGCGCGACTTCAGCAATGCGCGATGCAAAAAACGGTGCTGCTATTGTTGAAAGAATCAAGAAGAAGGCAGATATTAAAATTGATATCATTGATGGAAAACGCGAAGCAGAAATTATTGCTTCTACTGATCTTCATAATGTCATCGCTAAAGAGAAAGACTATCTTTATGTAGATGTCGGTGGTGGAAGTACTGAGTTTACGATCTTCTCTAATGGAAAAATAAAAACGTCACGCTCTTTCAAAATTGGAACAGTTCGTTTATTAAACGGAATGATTACCGATACTTTTTGGGACGATATTGAAAAATGGATCAAGAAAAATACCAAAGACTTGAAACGTTTATCACTCATTGGTTCAGGCGGAAATATTAACAAACTATACAAAATGTCAGGAACGCCAATAGGTGAACCGTTATCGTATATCTACTTAAATGCACAGTATCAATTTTTGCAAAGTCTTAGCTATGAGGAACGTATTTCAGAATTAGGATTGAATCCAGATAGAGCAGATGTAATCATTCCAGCAACCAAAATTTACCTTTCTGCGTGCAAATGGAGTGGTGCCCGTAAGATATATGTGCCTAAAATTGGACTTTCAGATGGTATTATAAAGACATTATTCTTCGAAACATCGAAAAAAACGAAATTAGGGACTAATATTTTAAGTTTTTGAGTAAGGGATAAGTATTTTTAAAAATAACTAATAGCGATAGATTCATACTCGAATATTAAAGAATCTAAACAACCTAAAATAAAATCTTACAGATGAAAAAACTGATACTTCTCTCGTTTTTACTATGCTCATGTATTGCCTTTTCTCAAGAAAAAATTAAAGAAACAGATGATTCTATTGATGTTGACGATTACGTAAGTGCAGATACAGAAACACGTTACGGATTCAAAATTGGACTCAATATTTCAAACTATAGCGGAACCAACTTAAATGACATTCAAGATGGTTTTAATGATTCGAGAATTGGTTTTGTAGCAGGATTTTTTATAAACATGAGTTTGACTGAAAGAATACGCTTTCAACCAGAATTTTTATATTCAGCTCAAGGTGCAAAAGAAAAGAACTTACGCGCAGATTATTTGCAAGTACCACTAATGTTAAAGTATGAACTAACAGATTTCTTAAACATTCAATTAGGACCACAAATAGGTGTGAAAATTCACGAATTTGAAGACAATTTTAAAAACTTTGACTTTGGTGTAAATGGAGGGATTGGACTAACAATCCTAGAAAATGTAGCTATTGAAGCACGTTACAACCTTGGACTGGCTGAAATGTTTGACGAAGACAGAGTGCCAAATTTTGAAGGTAAAAATGCAGTTATTCAAATAGGTCTCACATACAGACTTTAATTTTTAAGATAAATTAACTCAATAAAAAACATCAAACCGAAAATTTTAGTTTGATGTTTTTTGTCTAAGGGCATATTAATATTACGATAGTTGAAAATGTAAAACGTTATCTTTATAATTAGTTATGTACAATAACTTTTTTAACAATATTAGTATTTGGAGCATTTGCTTTTAATTTTATAATATACATTCCACCACTCAAATCTGCAGTACTCATGGAGTATTGAATTTTAGGAAGTTTTGGGTTGATTTGAAAAATATGCTTTCCTGTAGTATCATACATATTAATTTCACTAATCTCAATTGCATTAGGATTATGAATAACTAAAGTATTCAATTCATTATTTTGAGTCACACTAAACATGTCTGGATATACGGTAGGAGTTGATAATACTTTTTTATTAAAAACAATTTCAAACCGATCAGTAAGTATTCCTGATGTCAAATTAATTTCGACGTCTTGTAATCTAAGATTTGTGTATGTATCTGTTATCATATCATGTAAATAGATGGCTTGAGCATCGTCAAAATTTTGAACATCGAATATGCGAAAACGCACAGTCTGATCAGCATTCAATTTTAAAGCTAACGGAATTTCAAGAGCATCTTCGTATGGATATGCTTGTATAACATACGGAACTTCATCTAAAACCCAATACGCATCAGAAGCAGTATCTTCCGGGCTTTTTCCCTCTAACCCATAATCAAAGCCATCTGTAGCTGTTACATGAAAATTCATCAAAAGCTGTCTGGTATACGTATTATTAAAATCTACATTAATCCTAAAACGCATAAAATCATCAGGAACTGTATTTAAGCCATAGGTGTCTAAATCGTCAGAATTTTCACTTTGTAATAAAGTTGTTTGAGCATTAGGTCTAAAAAAATAGCTTTCCGTTTGTGCTTCTGGGTAATAGATCCTATGTGAATTTTTCATAAATACGTTACCATTGGCAATTCCTTCTACCATAAATCCTTGTCCTATTGGGAGATATCTTTTTAATGTCTTTTTTCCTGCTCCTGATGGAATATTTGTTGGAACTCCAGTGCCTGAATATGTAGTAAAAGTAGCAGGTGTAAAGGAATCAACACCTCCCGAAGAAATAGTATATGTAGCATAACCTCCAACATAATCTTCAATATAATGAGAATCTACAGTAGGGTCTTGTTCCCATAAATGCAAATCACCAGTAATTGAAGCAATATTTTGAGGATCGTGAATAAAAGCTAAAGCGTCTATGGCGCTTGGATATGGATTTCCGACAAGTGTCCATTCGCCAATAGATACATTGTTAGTCATAGTTCCATTATTTGGCTTCCCTTTAAATTCATAATTTTGATTATTACTACTTCCGTTAGTTCCTTTCATCGTAAAGCCTAAACCTGGTGCAATAGCTCCAGTAGCTCCTACATGAGTCCATTCATTATAATCGGTACTTGTGGTAAATGTAAACAACCACGTATTTGAAATTGTAAGTGGAGAAGAAATTCCATCATGAGCCGCTGTGAATAAAGCATCTGTACTAGTAATCAAACCAGTACTGTCATCAAGTAAATTTACTCTAAATGAATTATTGACACTTGTATTACTATCAACATTGCCTATGGGAGAGCACCAGTAATTATAAGCGTATTGGCTAACAGTTCCATCCTGTTGAACGCTCATTTGTCCAATACCTGAGTTTCCAGTTGAAGTTATTCCTTGAAGTAGTTGAGAATCATTTCGTAAATAAAACTGACTATCAGCTTCACTTAAATTAACTTCTCCTTCTACATATATGGGGACTCCATCAGCAAATATATAGTTTGAGTTTTTTACGGTAAGTTGCGCCATACATATAGTATATGACACAAGAAAAATGGGAAATAACTTGTATTTCATGATATGGTAGGTTAATTGTTGTTTATTAAAATAGTAAAACAAATCTTGTCAAAAGTAAGGTTTAGCCGTTATTATTTTGAGAGACCCAAAATGTATTATAAGAACGTAAACTCAGTATGTTAAAACAATAAAAGTGCCCTTTATGCTTGTTATTCAGTAGTTTATGTGAGGGTTAATTCTTATCTTAGGAAGAAGTCATTTTTAAAATTAACCTACCATGAACACAAAAACACTACTTATCAGGGTGTCTGGCATTCTATTGCTTTATTTTTCCCTTACGTCAATTACAAATGCACAAGTCGGAATCAATACAACTACTCCAGGTGATGGAAGTATGCTCGATGTCACCAGTACAGAAAAAGGAATGTTGGTTCCGAGAGTTGATATTTCTGAACTAAGTACAATAGATCCTATAACAGGAGGAGGTACAGAAAGTCTATTAGTGTATAATACGAATGCGACCACTGGAGTTGGATTTTATTATTGGAATAACTCAGCATGGACACCAGTTGGCAATCCTTTTTTTTGGAAAACTACTGGAAACTCAGGAACAACCACTACAAATAATTTTTTGGGAACAACCGATAATAGCGGTTTGCGAATTAAAACGAATGATTTGGATCGATTTGAAATCACAGCAGGATCTACTCCTGGACGAATGCATGCATACATAAGTGGATCAGCAACATCACCTGCGTATTCTTGGCAAACAGATTCTGGAATAGGAATGTATAAAGCTGGAATAAATCAATTAGGTTTTGCCACTAATGGAGAACTCCGAATGAAAATAGTTTCTACAGGTAGAGTTTTTATCAATACTGATGGAGAAACCACAAGTCAATTATCAGTGCATACAAATGGCACGGGAGCTGCGCAACGTGCTATATACGGCTCAAGTACAAACAGTGCTTCTGGTGTTTTTGGAAGAAATACAGGAACAGGAAATGGAGTCTACGGATTTAACTTTGGAGGAACAGGAAGTGGTGTTTATGGACAAACAGATACCGCAGGAGGAACAGGAGTTTATGGATTAAGCCAGAGTTCAGGATATGGAATACATGGAGAAAATACAGGTAGTGGAAGCGGTATCTATGGGTTAACAAGTCATACAGGAAGTTATGGAGTTGTTGGGGAAAACACAGGAGTTTCTAACAACGCCATTCATGCCAATGGAAACTTATCAGCCTCAGGTACAAAAACATTTAAAATAGACCATCCTCTTGATCCAGAAAACAGATACTTAAAACACTTTTCAATTGAATCTAATGAAATCCTAAATGTATATCGAGGTATTGCTACTTTTGATGCTAATGGAAAGGCTATAATAACAATGCCCGAATACTATGAAGCAATTAATAAAAATCCAAGTTATCAACTAACGCCAATAGGAGCTTCCATGTCAGGACTTTTTATAGAAAGAGAATTGACTGGCGGAAGCTTTGTAATTGGTGGTGGAATTTCAGGAAAAAAAGTTTCTTGGCAATTAACAGCTGAACGTAATGATCCTTATCTAAAGCAAAATCCAAAAGAAAGAATCGTAGAGGCAGATAAAGGTGAAAATAGAGGGAAATACCTAATGCCTGATTTATACAACCAGGGAAAATCAAAAGAGATATTTAAAAGAAAGCAAAGAACTTCCCAAAGGAATTAATAATGAGAAAAATAATAGTTTTTGCAATATTCTTAAGTATTTCAATAGTTAGTTATTCTCAGACAGGACCAGAAGAAATGGTTGCACAGATGGGAAGAGGAATAAATTTAGGAAATGTTTTAAGTGCTCCTTTGGAAGGAAATTGGGCGCCAGCCGTATATGAACAATTCTTTATGGATGTAGCTAACGAAGGTTTTACGAATGTTAGAATTCCTATTGATTTCTTTGGAACTAGAACCTCAGGTGATACATCAATTTATGCAAGTAACTCTGGCACATCAGAAAATTATTCAGGATCGCCTACGGATTATGTAATAGATGCAGCATATTTAGATAGAGTAGAAGAAGTTGTAAATTGGGCGTTAAATGCTGGGTTAATAGTAAGCTTGGATTTTCATGGAGCTACCTTAAAAACAGAGTTTATTTATACATTTGATTCCAACAGAGCTGAATATACAGCGCCAACTTCTGCGAAACGATTGGCAGATACCGAGAAATTTAAAGCGATATGGATTGCTATAGCGGATCGATTTAAAAATCATTCAGAAAACTTACTATTTGAAATAATCAACGAACCATATTTTCATATGAGCGCAACGGAAGTTGATGCATTAAATATGACAATTATCAATAGTATACGTGCCACAGGCGGGTTCAATACAACAAGAAATATTATAATTACAGGTGGTGGAGCCAATTCATACATGGCTCCGCTTCAAATAAGTAATGCTGTTGTGACAAGCGATAATTATTTGATAGCAACATTTCATTACTATCAGCCATTTAATTTTACGAGCTCTTCTAAGCAGCAGTATAATGTTTTTAATTGGGGAACAGAAGCGGAAAAAGCAAGTATAAATACACAATTTGATGAGGTGTTATTATGGTCAAATGCGAATAATATACCTGTATATGTAGGAGAATTTGGAGCAGATAATGAAAACGGATTTTTGTATAATACGGGAGCCTATGGAATGTATGGAGGTCCTGTGAGTGAAGCGAGAGTAGCCTATCATGCTTTTATAGCAGAAGCAGCAATCAGTAGAGGTTTTTCTTTCTCAGCTTGGTGTGCAGGAAATAAATCAAATAAAACGATTCACAAACGAAGAGACAATCCTAATACCATTAATTATTATTCAGATGCTTCTGTAGATACCTCGATTTGGGTAGAAGATGTAAAAGATGCATTGTTAACGGCTGGAGCTGAACCTGTATGTGATAATTCTATAGATACTATTATAGTAAACCCCAATTTTGAATGTGGTTATAATGTAGATTGGATTTTTTCATCATTAGAAACAGCCAATGCAACATTCTCAGATGCTACAACAAATGCTAGAAGCGGAGCTGTTGCGGCAGAAATAGAAGTGACAACAGCAGCTGGCTATAATAAAGTGCTATTAAAAAATAACGCATATACACAAGATCTAACAGGTAAAAAAATATCGATTTCCTGTTATGCAAAAGCAACTAATAGCAATCAGCGATTTAAATTTAGGATAAAAGCGGTTGAAAATGGAAGCAATAGATTTGTTCCATCGTCAACCTATAATTTAACAACTGTATATGAGCTTTATGAATATGTGTATACAGTCATGGAAAACACAAGTAGCATTGAAGTTCAAGTAATGTGTGGACAAGATACAGGAACGTATTTTTTTGATGATTTTGATTATTTGGTAGAAGATTCAAGTATCTTATCGACAAGAGAGTCACAAATGGTAAATGGCATGTTTGTATATCTAAATGAAGATACTAAACACATACAAATTCGCAGTAATCATCAGATTGAAGAAATACAACTGTACAGTTATACTGGCAATCTTTTGGAAACATTCTTCAAAACAGAAAAAATAGATGCTTCCAGTTATTCCAAAGGAATGTATATATTAGTAATCAGAACCGTAAACGGAAATAAACATGTCAAAAAAGTTATAGTTTGATAAATTTTTTCACACTAGTGTTTCCATTCTGTGATACTTTTAAAAAGTAGGTTCCTGCTTTCAAAGAATGTACATCGATGCGCTTTTCTATTAATTGCTTGTTAGAAATAATAGTATTTCCGAAAAGATTATAAATAGAATAACTAGTTTTTGTATTGATAGAGATTCCCGTTATAAATAACTCTTTCTGTGCAGGGTTAGGGTAGAGTTGTATATTCTTTGAAAACACTTCATTATCTTTGGTTGACAGAATCTGTTTTCCGTACACGAGTTTTTCTCCCTGTGAATCAACCATCATTAAAATGTTATTGGTAGTGTCAATTGTATAGTTAAAAGTAGTCGTAGTTGAAGTATCGAATAAAATGCCAAAATACAATAATTCATATTGCTCAATTTGCTCAAGAGATGAATCACCCGAATTTGCTTCATCGCAAAATATTAATGTTGTACTCCAAATAGGTATTGTGACAGTGTCATTACCTGGAAGTTCATAATGCGCAAAGAAATTATTACACATACCATCTCCCACTATATTATGCTCTAGTGGATCTGTAACTAAATTAGAAAAAATAATGGAAGGCTGTACTATAGATGAATTCCCATTACTTGGAACATATACAATATTTCCGTTGGACTCAATATAATGCAAGTACCAAGTACCTAATAAATAGGGATCGTCTTGTGCTTTGATATTATAGCTAGTGCAAACTAATAAAATAAAAATGTAAAGTTTTTTCATAGTAACTGTATAATATTAATCACTATAAAAATACAACAGCTTTTGCTGTTAAAAAAGGAGATTTGATGATTATCAGTCAAGTATATCGCACAATTTATAAATAACGAGTGTTTTTCATAAAATGTTTATATTTACAGCAAACAAAATCCTCCAGAGGTAAATAATTCTAACAATCTAACAGCGCAGCAAGTCTAAAAGCCAGGTGTGTCCAAATTACCCGTGTATAGTTTCTTTATTCCCCAAACCTTTCATGATTTCTGCTTCAAAATCTAGCAAAGCTTGCCATTTTTGATCTACTTCTTCACGATTTCCGTACTTTCTAGCATACGTTAGAAACATAGTATAGTGATTGGCTTCACTAACCATTAGATTTTTATAAAAAGTAGCCAATTCTTGATCACTAATATGTTCTGATAGTAATTTAAACCGCTCGCAACTCCTAGCTTCAATCAAAGCTGCATATAACAGTCTATGAACCAATTGAGTAGTTCTGCTTCCACCTTTTGGGAAGAATTGTAATAATTTAGAAACATATTCATCTTTTCGATCGCGACCTAACTTCGAACCTCTGGCAAGAATTTTATCATGAACCATTTTAAAATGACTGATTTCTTCTTTGACCAAAGCAATCATGTCTTCGACCAATTCAGAATATTCAGGGAAACTTACGATAAGGGAAATTGCAGTACTCGCTGCTTTCTGTTCACAAAAAGCATGATCGGTTAAAATTTCTTCAATGTTCTTTTCTGCAATATTTACCCAACGCGGATCGGTTGGCAATTTTAATCCTAACATTCGTATAACTTTTATATTTCTAAATCAAAATCTCTACGTAGTCGTTCAACTAGTGGATTAATTTCTTTTAGTTTTTCGTATTTATCACGAGTTGTAAACGCATATTTCTTTGTAGTCAATTCGTTAACCTCAATTTCTAACGAAACATCGTAATTATTCAATTCAGAACGCACAAATTCTAATAAAGGATATTGCGCACGTTCAATTTCAATCTTCATGGTTGCATTTGGCAATTCGATAGAAATGGTCGTATCATTCTTCAATTTTGGAACATCGGTAGCCAACAAAGATGCCATAATTTTTTCTCCTTTCTTATCAATCTTTTCCACATATGCATTCCACACTTCAATCATCTTTTCTTCCGTAAAAGGATCTTTTGGCAATACCTTATGCTGTACAATTTTACTCTGTTGCTTTTTTAAATGTTCTTGCTTTGCTTTGATACTTGAGAGTGACAAACCAGAAACCTTATTTCGCATCATCGAAATATCGATCTTCGGTTTTGCTGGTGGTGGCGTTTCTACTTTCGGAGGTGCAGCTTTTACTGGTGTTGGTTCAGCTACTTGATGCGAAGTTGTAGTATTGAGTTGTGGTTGCTGCTGCGGAGTAGAAACTGATGTATTTGCTGAGGTAACTTTAGCAATTGGATCAATTTGTTTACCGTGAGCAATAAAAAACGTAGCAGGAATTATGAACCGATTGCTATTTTTTTTTTCTCCATCATAAGTGATAGAGGCCAATTGCATTAAGCATAATTCGACTAGAAGACGCTGGTTTCGACTCGTTTTATATTTTAAATCACAATCATTTGCCAGTTCAATTCCTTTCATTAAAAATTGTTGTGACGTTTTTTGTGATTGCTCTAAATATTTCTGTTTGGTTTGATCGCCGACTTCTAAGAGAGCAATCGTAGCTTGATTTTTACAGACTAATAAATCTCTAAAATGCGATGCAATTCCCGCTATAAAATGATGTCCGTCAAAACCTTTAGATAATGTTGTGTTAAAGTCAACTAATAATTGCGGAATATCATTGGCTAACATTAAATCAGTTGCAGTAAAATAGGTTTCATAATCGAGCACATTCAAGTTTTCGGTTACGGCTTGTCGTGTCAATTGTTTTCCAGAAAAACTAACTACTCTGTCAAAAATAGACAAAGCATCACGCATGGCACCATCAGCTTTTTGTGCAATAATGTGTAAAGCGTCATCGTCAGCTTCTATACCTTGATTTTCTGCGATATACTTTAAATATTCCTTAGCATCTTTAATGCCAATTCGTTTAAAATCGAAAATTTGACATCGCGATAAAATTGTTGGAATAATTTTATGTTTCTCGGTTGTAGCCAGAATAAAAATAGCATGTTTTGGCGGTTCTTCTAAGGTCTTTAAAAACGCATTAAAAGCTGCTTGAGATAACATGTGTACCTCGTCAATAATATACACTTTATATTTTCCGACTTGTGGAGGAATACGCACTTGCTCAATTAAGCTTCTGATATCATCTACAGAGTTATTTGAAGCAGCATCTAATTCAAAAATGTTGAATGCAAAATCTTCATCAGGATTTTCTGTACCATCTTGATTGATCTTCTTGGCCAAAATACGAGCACAGGTTGTTTTTCCTACGCCACGTGGCCCGCAAAACAATAAAGCTTGTGCTAAATGATTACTTCTAATAGCATTTTCTAAAGTATTTGTAATCGCTTGTTGACCAACAACATCTTTGAATGTTTGCGGTCTATATTTACGCGCTGATACAATGAAATGTTCCATAGAATTCGAGGAATCTTAACAGGGACAAATATAACAATACATATCTAATCAAGCACAGTAAATATGCAGATAGTTCTGCTTTTTTATTAACAGATTTTGTTAAGTAAGTTCGATTCTTGACTCATGTAAAAAAAGAAAAACCAAACACCGAAGTGCTTGGTTCATTTTTGTATTAAAAAAATAGAATAGAACTTGTTTTTTACAAAGGAATAAATGCAGATACTTTGTAAAATTCGTCGGAAGTACCAACATCCGTATTTAATGTGGAACCTGCAGAGATTCTGAAAATAATATTTTTGTCAAATTTGAGCTTTACAGAAGCACCAAACCATTGATACATTAACAAAGGATTTGCATCTTATCGTAGTAGAATTCAAAAAGATTCAAACAAGATTCCTAGCCTTTATCTATTTTCATTATTTATACCTGATGCTATTTAAATTAACAGTTAATTTTTTAGAAAATTTATTAAAGGAATCATGTATAGTTTTAACAGCGAATTATTTTAAAATTCAGCTATGGAATACGGATCGTTGGATAGAAGAATCATAAAATTACAAAATCGATTTATAAAAAAGCGCCTTTGTAAAACACTATCCGATTTTGATAAGAATCCATAAATATTTTCTTTGAATATGGAGGCTATTCCTAACGAAATACCTGTAAGTCAAGATGAATTGGCTGCTTATATGAGACCTTCAAGAATTATAACTAATAAAATACTCAACGAATTGCAAAAAAACGTGTACAAGTATTGTATTCATCCGTAGTTGTTGTGTTTGTTAAATTTTAAAAAAGAGTAGCATCTAATTGTTTTTATCATACAAAGCAATTGTGTACTTTTGCGGAAAGCAGGCTACCTTATCGCTGCTTCTTAGGAAGGAGAGGAAAGTCCGAACACCATAGTGCAATTGTAGCGGATAACATCCGTCCGTCGTGAGGCGAGGACAAGTGCAGCAGAAAGTATGTACAGGTAATGCTGTAGTGAAATCAGGTAAACTCTACGAGGTGCAATGCCATGTATATGAATGTTTGAGAACGGCACGTTCGATGTTCAAGGGTAGGCAGATAAAAGTTATTGGTAACAATGATTTTAGATAAATGATAAGGCTTGACAGGATTCGGCTTACAGCCTGCTTTTTTATAAATCTACAACATTGAAAATATAAGAAAAGATTTTATTCGCATAAAAAAGAAGAGAAACGTCTCGATTAAATTTGAAGAAAACTTAGTATTAACTTAATAATTCACATATGAAAAAATGATACAAATCCTTGACAATTTCTCTCCTTATATTTTTATGCACTAACATTCAAATTTTAAGCCCGATTAAAATTTAAATAAACTAATTATATAACTGTAAAAGTACTTTAGTTTTTGCTTAAATAGATTTAAAAACTTATAACTTTTGTAAGGTAAAACCGTATAATTTTTTTGTTAAAAAAATTAATCCTTTTTAAAAATGTCAGCAAAATCAAACTCTTGGTGCTCTTTAATTTACTGTAAAGAATTAGTGCGGACCTAGTGTTTTGATATTAATAATGCTGTAAAGGTAAATATTCCAATCACCAAATATTTACGGTGAATCCGTAGTAATCATATTGTATTAAAAAAACTTCCGAAGAAGATTCTTTTATACTTAGTGTAGGCTATAATTATTAACAGTTAGCTCTACATGAATCTGTAGGACATATAATAGACCAACATACAAAATTGAAGCTACAACCCCAAGATTAAAATCTATCATTTTCTTCTTCATTGTTCAATCTACCTTTTATTTGCTGTGATTATAATTTGGATATTGAATTTTTGTGCAATTCTAATTTGTGTATTCTCTTTTTTTATGAATTCAAAAAAAATAAGATAATATGTTTAAAGTTAGTGAATTAAAAGTGTTTAAAATACGGTAAAACCTTAGTGGTCTTTATCTCTTCTAACAATCAAAACCAATTTTTTGAAAAGAAACTTCCAATAAATAAGGTTTTTTTCTTGTTTAAAATCATGTTAGTTATGTTATGGTATGAAATAAACAAAATAATAAGAAGGAATGATCAAAAGTACATATAGATACAGGTAGGAACCGATTATAGTGAACTTGGGTACGGTATGCTAAAAACAATAAACCTTTTATGAAATAACTCAAGAAACCTTCAAAGGTAAAAAGAAGTAAAAAGAAATTAAACTCAATAAAGTTGAAGAATTTCTTGTAGAAATTAGAAATATAAAGACAATCAATTCAAAGACATAGCTGTAATGTTTGCAAGTCATAAAATAAAGCAAACATAATCACTTAAATTTGAGAATATGAAAAAAATTAAAATAAATCAGTGACTTTTCTCTAAAAATGGAATATTAGAAAGTAAATATAGTTAGTGATAGACAGAAGTGTATTAGGGGTAAAGTACTCATGTGAAAATTACGCACAACCAGATCCTGAAATAGTAAACGATTGTGGAGATGGAGACACTGTCTCTAGTGCTTTTAATAGTTTACTTAAGATATGTCTTTGTATATAATATGCTTTCAACAAATAAAAATCAGGAAAAACAAAAACACAGATAAGACAGCTGTCTTGTCTGTGTTTATTATTTTAAAAGCTAATAAATACTATGAGGCTTTTGTAGGACACTTCAAAATTTGAATATTACTCTGCCATAGTGTGATACACATTTTGCACGTCATCATCTTCTTCAAGCTTTTCTAAAAGCTTTTCAATATCAGCAGTTTGTTCTTCGTTTAAAGGTTTTGTTACTTGTGGAATACGTTCAAAACCAGAAGATAAAATTTCAATTTCTCTACTTTCTAATTCTTTTTGAATAGTTCCAAAGCTTTCAAATGGACCGTACAATAAAATACCATCATCGTCTGCAAAAACTTCCTCTACTCCAAAGTCAATAAACTCCAATTCAAGTTCTTCAGGGTCTTGTCCTTCAGAAGGAATTCGGAAATTACAAGTATGATCAAACATGAATTCTACTGAACCTTGTGTTCCTAAGTTTCCATCACACTTATTAAAGTAACTACGAACGTTTGCCACAGTTCTATTGTTATTATCCGTAGCAGTTTCTACAAGAATTGCAATTCCGTGAGGTCCGTATCCTTCAAACAATACCTCTTTATAGTTGTCAGTATTTTTATCAGAAGCTTTTTTTATTGCGCGTTCAACATTATCTTTTGGCATGTTTGCCGCCTTTGCATTCTGAATTACCGCACGTAATCTGGAGTTTGTTTCAGGATTTGGTCCGCCTTCCTTTACAGCCATCACAATATCTTTACCAATACGAGTAAAGGTTTTTGCCATTGCTGACCAACGTTTCATTTTTCGTGCTTTTCTAAATTCAAATGCTCTTCCCATTATGCGTGTACTTTTATTTAAGGATTACAAATATATATTTTGTATTAGTCTTTTGGAATATGTCTGCTTAAAAATTTTACAGAAGCTTCATTCCATTGATTGATAATTTTAGTTCTTTTTTTATTTAATTGATCATTAAGCGAATTAAAATCGTTGATCGCTTTGTTAATTTGATTCACCATATTGTTATATTGATCAATCTCTTTTTGGGTACGATCTTTCGGTTTCTTTTTATCAATAGCTTCTTTGATGGCGTTGAACTTTTCATTTAATAAGAAAAATTCAATCATTTTTGGAATTTCATTTTGGGTTTCTTGTAAGTAAAACTCTAAGGCTTTTTTTGTAGCTTTTACAAGTGAAGCATCTTCTTTATATATTGCTAATGTATCCAACGCTTGTAAACCTTCTTTTGCAAAATTTTGGAGCGCATTAGCATTTTGCTGAATGGCGCTGATATCACCTGAAGACAGTCCGTTCAATAAAAAACTCTCTTGAATATTACTTTTAAAAAATACCAAATACACCTCATTTCTATGTTTAAAAACATCATTCGAGATTTTCATCTTTTTGCTGAGGTCGTTTTCAGTTTCAATGAGTTTAATATTGTTTCTTGATGCATATTCATTCAAGGCTGCTTCGTAGCTTTGCTGCGCTTCATGCATGCGTTCATCAACCTTTTTCTGTGCCAAAATATAGGCTTCCATAAAGTCATACGATTGCTCTGCAACCTCTTTCAAATCTACAATTTCAGCATAATCATTTTTTAAAATATTTGTACGCAAATCCATAAATTCCAACACTTGTTGTTTATAGCTGTCTTCTCCTTCATAGGCTTTTGCTTTTTTGATTTTAATCATTGCACGTTCTAGCGATTTTACCAAGCGTTTGCGATCGCCTTCAATTCTTCGAGCACTTTTGCTATGCGCAACCGATTTGGTATACTTCCACATGCTTCTGCTAATCTTTTTATTTTCTTTTCCGATAAAAGATAAATAGGCGTTCGCATTTTTAAAGTTTTGAGCAATAGATGTTTGAAGTGTAAACACACAAAGAAGCACTAAAAGTGCGCATAGGTAGTTTTTTTTCATGGATTTAGTGGGCTAGTTGTTTAATGTAATCTGCGAGAATATGATATGTTTCTTCAATTTCATGATCGGTTTGAATACTCTTGATCGCATACGAATTCTCTTTTGCTTTGTTTTTGTTGTAGGCTAATATTTCTTTGTAGTCTGCTAAGTTTACAACCTCAAAAGTATCATGTGTCATTTCAATGTCATCAGATTTTTCAAAAATAGCATTGAAACGATCTCTATCTTGTTGCAAACCAGTGATGGATAAAGGTAATTTTCGTTCGTTATCTAAGTAATCTCTCAAATTAGTATTGATATTTTTAATCGTCATAGATGCTTTGTTTTTTTCAATTCTAGCTAAACTTTTGGCGCGTAGATTTTCATAATTTGCAGCTTCAGGAATTTCAAAATAGACATCTTTTTGAATGGTATCACTAACAATCACATTAGCATTGGCACTTTCTCCATCTTCAATACCAGATAGTAAATTTGGAAATTCTATGTCAGGCTGAATCCCAATGGCTTGATGCGAATTTCCTTTGAAACCATACATTTTCTCTATAGTAATTCTCACAAAACCTTCTTCTTGTTGTAAAGGCAGAATTTGCTGAATGGTTCCTTTACCATACGTTTTGCTACCTACAATAAGTGCACGATTATGATCGCGTAAAGCTGCCGCAATAAACTCAGAAGCAGAAGCACTTTCACTATTGATTAAAATGATTAAAGGTTTGGTAAATAGTGTACCTCGATTAAAATCTTTTACAATGGTTTTGTTGTCTTGTTGATCGCGATAAATGCCTAACGGACCTTTGTCTATGAACATTCCAGCTAAATCAATTGCTTGCTTCATGGAACCGCCACCATTTCCACGTAAATCTAAAATTAAACCGTCAATATCAACAGCATTGAGTTTAAATAGTTCTTTGGCAATATCATTCGCACTTCCAAAGCCATAATCTAAATTTGTGTAAAAACTTGGCAATGAAATATAACCGACATTTTCTTCTCCTTTTAAAATAAAACTATTGACTGCATTTCCTTCTATTTTTAAATTTTCTTTGCGTAAAACAATGGTTTTGTTGATGTTTTTGTCATCTAATACATTGAACGTGATTGTTTTGTTGTTTTCATCGTTGATAAAGTCGTATAAGCTTTCCAGAGAAAGACATGTAGTACTAACTTTAGTATCATTCGATTCTAACGACAATACCAAATCGCCAGTATTAATTTCTTTTTCTTTCCAGGCAGTGCTTCCTGTTTGCAAGCCAGAAACCACAATTTTTCCGTCGCTATTTTTGGAAAACCAAACTCCGATAGAATTGTTTTCTGTTCCTATAGAATTCATAAAAGTAGCATTGTCTGTAGGGTCAAAAAAGCTACTATGCGGATCAAAATAACTACACACAACATCTAAAAAAGTCGTTTCTACATACGATTGTAATCCGTTTACAACTTGTAATTTATCTACAATAAAGCATTTGTTTTCGGCAATTACTTTTTGTTTTAATTGTGCTTTTATTTTGGGAAAATTTGAAGGATCTGTCAATGATAAATAATCACGAATAATATCGACACGAATTTTCTTTGACCAACGTTTTTCAAGTGTTTTAGGTGTTTTTGAGAATAAAGCTTTTTCTTTGAAACTACCATAGGTAACGGTATCTTTTCCTGAAAAATCAAGCTTCATTTTTTCGATTTTTTCAATCGTTTGTATGGCTTGTTTTAAGTGTTTTTCATAAAAAACAGTTACCTCATTGATAAAGTCACATTCGCCATTTTGTAAATAGTCGTCCAATTTATCTTTTAAAGACGCTAATTCTTCAAAATCTTCTTGTGAATAGAGGAGACGTCTATCGTCCAAACGTTCCAAGAGTTTCGTAAATACATACTTTGAAAATTCGTCATCAATTGTTTTAGGTTTGTAATGATTCTTTTCCAACATGTCCAAAATCAGACTTGATTTATTGCAAAAAGAAAGTTCAGTTTGTGCGAACGTTGTCGTCACAACAAAAAGGAATATAAAACGTAAAAAAGTATGCATGAATGCGAATAAAAATTTGTAGTCTCGTAAAGTTACGAATTTAACAAATCTTTTGCTTATTCCTTAGAAAACAAAGTTGAAAATGTCTGATAAATAGTACAAAATCAAACGTGTTTAATGCTTGAAAGCTATTTTAGATTAGAATTTACTCTTTTATCTTCCCAGAAATGTATTCCAATGTTTCTTGATTGCTTGTAGATAAATGCTTCGGAAGTTTGTTATCTCTTGGTAAAACGGCTAAAAAACGATCAAAATTTGATGTGTATACGTTTTTAAACAACGGTTTTTCAACATTCAAACTTTTTAGAATTTCAGTAAAGAACTCTTCATGATGAATTAAATCTTCAGCGCCTAAATGAAAAATGCCGCTTTTACGTCTGTTGATCATATAATGAATTTGTTGTGTCAGCTTTTTGTCAGAAATAGTATTCATGACCAAATTCGGAAAGACTTCAACTGGAATCTTTTCTTTTAAGCATTGTTTTATTTCTAGAATTCGCGGCGAATTATGACCAAAAACCATTGGCAAACGAATGATTGCATATTTTTTCTGTGGCAAACGCATCAACATATTTTCTATACGAATTTTGAGCTTTCCGTAAATACTTTCCGAAAGCGTTTTGTCAAATTCATAAGAAGGATAACTGCTATAGGCATCAAACACATTTGCAGAAGATAAAAAGAAGAGTTTACACGGTTTCGTTTTTACATATTCTGTTAAGTAAACATGTGCTTCAATTTGTGCAGCAAAATCGCCACGCAAGGCAGAAATAATAATTGTTGGTTGCACTTGTGTTACAATTTCGTCAATACCATCATAATCCAAATCATATCGGATAAAATGCTGATTCTTGGCAAACGATTTGTTGCTGTAAAAAGTTCCGTATACATCAAAGTAGGAGCAAAGCTCTTTATACAATGCATTGCCTATAAAGCCACTTGCTCCTAATATTAAAATTCTGTTCAAATGTGTATGTTATAAGTTGAACTAGTCCTACCAAGAGGTAGGATCTAGTTATAGTTTCAAGGTTCGTGTTTATGTAAACCTAATGATTCTATAATTATTATTTCTTGTAGAAAGGAAGTTTTACTACTTTGGCAAGAACTCTGTTTTTACGTATTTGAATATAAATATTACTTCCAACATCTTTAAAAACTGTTGGTACATATCCTAACCCGATTCCTACTTTCATAGAAGGAGACATGGTTCCAGAAGTTACATTTCCAATAATATTTCCGTTTCCATCAACAATATCATACCCTTGTCTTGGAATTCCACGATCCTGCATTTCAAAGGCAACCAATCTGCGTTCAGTTCCTGTTCTTTTTTGAGATTCTATTTGCTCACGGTTTACAAAATCTTTTGTGAATTTTGTAATCCATCCCAAACCAGCTTCAATTGGAGATGTAGTATCATCAATATCATTACCATATAAGCAATATCCCATTTCCAAACGAAGTGTATCACGAGCAGCCAAACCAATTGGTTTAATACCAAAATCAGCACCAGCTTCAAATACTTTGTTCCAAACTTCTTCTACAACTTCATTCTTACAGTAAATTTCAAATCCTCCAGAACCTGTATAACCAGTTGCGGAAACGATTACATTTTCAACACCTGCAAACGTCGCAATTTGGAATGTATAATATTTAATATTAGTTAAATCAACTTCTGTCAAAGACTGCATTGCTTCCACCGCTTTTGGGCCTTGAATTGCCAATAAAGAATAATCATCAGACACATCACGCATTTCTGCAACAACATCATTGTGACTTGAAATCCAGTTCCAATCTTTTTCAATATTAGAAGCATTTACAACCAAAATATACTTCTCTTCATTCACTCTATAGATAATTAGATCATCTACAATTCCGCCATCATTATTTGGCATGCAGCTATATTGTGCTTTTCCATCTTTCAATTTAGAAGCATCGTTTGTGGTAACTTTTTGGATTAATGCCAATGCATTTGGTCCAGAAATCACAAATTCTCCCATGTGACTTACGTCAAAAACACCAACACCATTACGAACGGTTTCGTGTTCAATATTAACGCCTTCGTATTGTACTGGCATGTTGTAACCTGCAAAAGGAACCATTTTAGCACCTAATGCTTCGTGAATTTTAGATAGAGCTGTATCCTTCATGTGTTGTTTTTCTTAAATTGATTGCGAATTTATGAAAAATAGGGATAAAAAAATGATGAATTTTTACTTGATTTTCATTTTTAGCTTACTTTTTAGAATTTTTACAAAATTGAAAGGATTTGAGATAAACTTCTATAAAAATATCAAATTAGTAGATCGAGTCATCCGCAAATTTGTAGAAATAAATAATCACCGAGAATTTTGATTTAGATAAGGATTATTAATAGTTTTAAAATATGAACGAACTGTTGGATTACTTTAAAAATTACATTCCTATTTCTGCAAAAATAGAAGATGAATTAAAAGAAATTGTTATTGAAAAAAAGTTAGACAAGGGAGAAATAATTCTTTCTGATAACTCTATGAAAAAGGAACATATTTTTGTTGTGAATGGTTGTCTGCGTTCATTTTATAAAACAGAAGCTGGAAAAGAGTATACAATACAATTTGCAATAAAAAATTGGTGGATAGGTGATTATATAACACTGCATACAGATGAAAAATCAGTAGTGTCAATAGAAAGCTTAACAAATTCAACTGTTTTGATAATTGATAAGACTAAAGTTGAAGGTTTTTATAAAAAATATCCTCAGTTTGAAGCCTTTCAACGGAAGAATTTTGAAAAACGTATTGCGACACTTCAAAAGCGAATTTTGAGCCTATTAACACTTACAGCTTTAGAAAAATACAACCAGTTTATTGAAAATTATAGTGTATTTGAAAGGATAATACCAAACTATCAAATTGCATCATACTTAGGAATTACTCCACAGAGTTTAAGTAGAGCACGAAAAGAGAGAATCAAAAAATGATTTATTAACATAGGTTCATTTTTACATTAAACACGTTAACTATTTTTGTCATATAAAAAAAGTATAACAATGAGTTTTTTAGATAAATTGAATGAGCGATATGCTACAAAAGCTATGAATGGTGAAGTAGTACCGCAGGAAAAAATTGATAATATTTTAGAGGCAATAAGATTAGCTCCAACATCAAGTGGATTGCAACCGTTTGAAGTATTTGTAATTACAAACGATGAGATTAAATCAAAGATTAAAGAAATTGCTTGGAATCAATCGCAAGTAACAGATTGCTCACATTTATTAGTATTTGCAGCTTGGGATAATTATACAGAAGATCGTATTAATTATATGTTTGATTTGACCAATGAAATCAGAGGTTTTAAAAATGAAGGTTGGGAAAACTATCGTCAAATGTTATTGTCTTCCTATCCACAAAAAGATGCGGAAACTAATTTTGAACACGCCGCACGACAAACATATATTGCTTTTATGGCAGCTATTTCACAAGCAGCATATGAAGGAGTAGATACTACTCCAATGGAAGGTTTTGAACCTGCTGCGTTGGACAAAATCTTGCAATTACGAGAAAAAGGATTGCGAAGTACACTTATATTACCAATAGGATATAGAGATGCCGATAAAGATTGGTTGGTAAACCTTGTAAAGGTTAGAAAGCCAATGGAAAAACTAGTAACCTTTTTATAATGATATTGTAAAATAAAGAATATGAAGAAAAAAATATTGATTGGTTTAGTAAGTATTATCGTTATTACTTTTATCATATTGTATATAATGAGCATGCCTAAGTCTACTAAAGATGGAGCGTATAGTCCATCTCCGTTAGCATTGATGTTAGCAACATCTTCTACAACAGATTTTGATAATACAAAATTTGAAAACCCATATACTGGACATAAAAAGGTGTTAATGATTTGTACTGAAGAAAGAAATATGACGATGGCTAATGGGAAAAAATTTTCGACAGGAAATCATCCAGTAGAAATGCTTCTTCCTGTACTTCATTTAAGAAATGCTGGTTTTGAAGTAGACGTGATGACTCCAACAGGAAAACCAGCGGTTATTGAAATGTGGGCAATGCCAGAAAAAGATGAAAATGTTCAAGTAATATATTCAGAATTCAAAAGTAAATTTGAAAACCCAAAAAGCTTATCAAGTTTTGTGAAGAATTCAATGGTTGATGCTTCAGATTATATTGCAGTTTTTATACCAGGAGGTCATGGAGCAATGCTTGGATTGCCAGAAAATAATGATTTGAATAAACTAATCCATTGGTCACATAACAATGATTTATTCATGCTTGCAATTTGTCACGGTCCAGCAGCACTGTTAGCTGCAAATTATGATAATGATGCAAAATCATTTATTTATAAAGATTATGAGATTGCTGCATTTCCTGATGCTGTAGATGAACAAACGCCAATGATAGGATATATGCCTGGTGATATACCTTGGAAGTTTGGAGAAAAATTAAATGATTTAGGAGTTAAGATTATTAATGAAGAAGCCGATGCAACCTGGCATGTTGATAGGAAATTAATAACAGGAGCTAGCCCAGAAGCAGCTAATAATTTTGGTAAGTTAGCAGCAACCGAACTTCTAAAAGAAGTACATAAATAGATGTTTTAGAAATAGCATACAAAAAAGCGATTTGAATTTTAATTTAAATCGCTTTTTTGGGTTTATCACTTATTCAAAAAACATTTCAAGTCATCATAGTCTGTAGCTTGTATGGCTTCTTTCTTTTTATGCATAATCTCCTGAATCTGCTCTGGAATGTCTAGTTTTAAATTCAATGTTGATTCTACTGTCGGTAAAAATTTGACAGGATGTGCCGTTTCTAGGAAAACACCATAAGCATCTTGTAAATTATGTTGTTTTAAGCCTAAATATCCAACAGCTCCATGCGGATCAGAAATATAATTGTACTGATTGTAAATAGATTTCATTGCCTTTTTTGTTTCATCATCTGTGAAACTATAGGATGAAAAATGCTGTTTGATTGTTTCTAAATCATTATTATATAATTCCTGAATACGAATAAAATTACTTGGATTACCAACATCCATCGCGTTAGAAATGGTTGCAATGGATTTTTGTGGAGCATATTCTCCACTTTGTAAATAGTTTAAAACGGTATCGTTTACATTTGTTGAGGCGATAAAATGTTGAATTGGTAAACCTAATTTTTGCGCCATTATTCCCGCACAAATATTCCCAAAGTTCCCACTAGGAACTGAGAATACAATATTTGGATGTTGTTTGTGTAATGCTTTGTAAGCAAAGAAAAAGTAGAACATTTGTGGCAGCCAACGCGCAATATTGATAGAGTTTGCAGAGGTTAATATACGTTCTATTTCTTTATCTAAAAATGCTGTTTTTACCATGTCTTGGCAATCGTCAAAAACACCATCAACTTCCAATGCGGTAATATTTTGACCTAAAGTTGTTAATTGCTTTTCTTGGATTTTGCTGACTTTTCCGCTTGGATATAAAATCACTACTTCCACGCCTTTTACACCAAGAAAACCATTGGCAACAGCGCCACCAGTATCTCCTGAGGTTGCAACTAAAACCGTTACGTTTTCATCTTTATCACGATTAAAATAACCTAAACAACGTGCCATAAAACGTGCGCCAACATCTTTGAATGCCATGGTTGGTCCGTGAAATAATTCCAAAGTTCCAATATTGTCTTCAATCGGAACGATAGGGAAATCGAAACTTAAGGTTTCAGCAATGATTTCTTTTAAAACAGCAGAAGGAATATCATCTCCTACAAATTGTTGAATGGCTTCAAAGGCAATTTCTTCATGGGAATACTTGTCAATATTTAGAATAAATTCTTCTGATAAAGGCGTAATGTTTTCAGGGAAATAAATTCCGCGATCTGGAGCTAAACCTTTGATAACAGATTCTTTGAAAGAAACTTTTGGTGAATTATGATGTAGACTGTAATAGTTCATTTTTTTGAATTCTTAATTAAATAATACGACAACCATTTGTGTTAATTTTAGAAACATGGACATCGTAATCAATATTTAGTTTTTTAAACGTTTCTGACATAACATAGGCTACGTTTTCTGCCATCTTTTCTCCTTTGCTTAAAGCAAAAATTGAAGGTCCAGAACCTGAGATTCCAGCACCTAAGGCACCACATTCAATAGCATTTTCTTTTACTTCATTGAATCCAGGAATTAAAATAGAACGTAAGGGTTCTACGATTTCGTCATGTAAAGATCTTCCAATCAAATTGTAATCAGAGGTATATAATCCACTGATCAATCCTCCAAGATTTCCTGTCTGAATAATTGATTTTTTGAGTGTGATATTTTCCTTCAATACTGAACGTGAATCTGAAGTTTTTACTTCAATCTGTGGATGAATTACGGTTGCATATAACTCGTAAGGAGTTGGAATTTTTATAATATCTAGTGGCTTATAGCTTCTCACTAATGTAAATCCACCTAAAAGAGCAGGAGCAACATTATCTGCATGCGCAGTGCCACTAGCAAGTTTTTCACCTTGCATAGCAAACGGCACCAGTTCTTTAGCGGAAAAAGGCTTTCCAAGCAATTCATTCATTGCCCAAACGGTTCCAGCAGAACTTGCAGCACTACTTCCTATACCACTTCCAGCCTTAATATTTTTATAGATTTCAATTTCAAAACCATGACTAATATGCAGTTTGTTTAGCATTGCCATGCCAGCAACACCTGCCACATTTTTTTCAGTTTCTACAGGTAAATCTTGCCCAACAAGTTTCGAAATTTTAATTCCTTTTTCATCTGTTTTCCGAATAACCATTTCGTCACCAACTGTGTCTAGACAAAGTCCTAATACATCAAATCCGCAAGAGACATTTGCAATAGTTGCTGGTGCGAATATTCTGAGTTCGTTCATTTTTTTGCTTTTAGCGATTAGCTTAATAGTTTAAAACTTTCCAATTCGTATTACATCTGCAAAAATACCAGATGCTGTTACTTCTGCACCAGCGCCAGCTCCTTTTATTTGTAAAGGTTGTGCCACGTAACGATCGGTAAAGAACAGTACAATATTATCGCTACCTTCTAAATTGTAAAAAGGATGATCGGCTGGAATGTGTTGCAATCCAACTTTTGCTTTTCCATCTTCAAAAGTAGCTACATATTTTAAACGACAGTCTTTGTCATTGGCTTCTTTAAAGATTTGTTGAAAGTGCGCTTCATGCTTTGTTAAAGAAGCGTAGAAATCTTCATTATTATCTGTTGCTAGCGTTTCATCCGGTAAAAACGAATTGTTTTCAATGTCTTCTAATTCTAAAACATATCCACTTTCACGTGCCAAGATGAGAATTTTACGAGCTACATCTACACCACTTAAATCTATTTTTGGATCTGGTTCTGTATATCCTTCTTGTTGTGCTTGCGTTACAGTATCATGGAATGTATTTTCATTACTGAAATTGTTGAATACAAAGTTTAAACTTCCAGAAAGAACTGCTTGTATTTTGTGGATGCGATCACCTGAAGCAACTACATTTTTTAATGTGTCAATGATTGGCAATCCTGCACCAACATTAGTTTCAAACAAAAATGGAGCATTGTATTTTTGCGAAACACGTTTCAAATTCTGATAATTTTCATATTCAGAAGCACAGGCAATTTTGTTACATGTAACTACCGAAATATTGTTTTGCAAATAGCTTCCATATACTTCAGAAACTTCATGACTCGCTGTGATATCTATAAATATACTGTTACGCAAGTTGAATGATTTTACTGCTTCATGGAATTTGTCTAAACATGCTTTTACACCAGTAACCAAATAGTTTTTCCAATTTTCCAAATCAATTCCTTCTGCATCAAAGAGCATGGTTCTTGAGTTAGAAATTCCAATAACTCTGACATTGAGTTTGAGTTGTTCGCGTAAGTATTTTTGTTGCTGATGGAGTTGTGAAAGGAAACGTTCTCCTACATTTCCAACACCAGTTACAAATAAATTAAGCTGTTTTACTTTTTCTTCAAAGAATTCTTCATGTAATGCATTCAACGCTTTTTTAGCATCTTCACTGTTGATGACCGCAGAGATATTTTTCTCAGAAGCACCTTGTGCAATAGCACGAATGTTTACATTGTTTTTTCCAAGCATGCTAAACATTTTTCCACTGAGTCCTTGGTGATTTTTCATGTTTTCACCAACCAATGCGATGATAGCTAATTGTTGCTCTACCAAAATAGGATCTACTCTTCCTGAAGCAATTTCATATGCAAAAGTTTCATCAATCGCCATTTTTGCTCTCGAAGCTTCTTTATCATTAATTCCGATACAGATAGAATGCTCCGAAGAAGCTTGTGTAATTAATACGATATTTATTTGCTCTGCTAGTAAAGTTTCAAATAAGCGTTTTGAGAAGCCAGGAATACCAATCATTCCGCTTCCTTCTAACGTCAATAATGAAATGTTTTCTATATAACTAATTCCTTTTACAGCACGTTGCTTTCCATTTGGATTTTTTGTGATACGCGTTCCTGCTTGTTCTGGCGAAAATGTATTTTTTACCAGAATTGGAATTTCTTTTTTAAGTACAGGCTGAATAGTTGGTGGATAAATTACTTTCGCACCAAAGTGAGACAATTCCATCGCTTCTTGATAGGAAATATGAGGAATTGGCGTTGCTTGTTTTACAATGCGAGGATTTGCCGTGTACATTCCGCTTACATCGGTCCAAATTTGCAATTCATCCGCATTCTCAGCAGCAGCAATAATGGCAGCAGTATAGTCTGAACCACCGCGACCCAATGTTGTTGTTTCTCCATTTTCAGTTGCAGCAATAAATCCAGGTAAAATGACAATTTGCTTTTCATTCTTTTTAAAGAAATCGTGGCAGTTTTCTTGGGTCAATTTCATCTGGACTCGTGCATTTTCATAGCTTGCAGAAGTAATAATGAGTTCGCGACTGTCTTTGTACTCGCTATCTAATTCTCGAACTTTCATTACTTCAGAAATGATATATGAAGACAATAATTCTCCAAAACTTGCAATAGTAGCTAAGGTTTTAGGTGTGAGTTCGCGCAGTAAATAGCAACCTTCATACAAGGTTTCTAAATAATTTAATAAGCGTTTTGTATGACTAATTACGGCACTTTGTTCTGTGACAGGAACTAAATCTTTTACAACTTGAATATGTCTGTTTTCAATTTCTTGTAATAGAGATTTATAATATTCATCTTTGATAGCAGCTAACTCAGCGGTTTTTAAAAGCATATTTGTTGTATTTCCAAATGCAGAAACAACAATGGCAACTTTTTGCTCTTGAGAAGCTTTTGTAATAATAGCTATTACTTTATTTATATTTTGCGCATTGGCGACAGAAGTACCGCCAAATTTGAGTACGTTCATGAGTATTGTTTTGTGTGGTTATTGGTGTTTTTTAATTCTTTACATAGAAATTGGTGTATATAAACACCTGACGGTTGTATAATGCTTAGACCCCAAAAGGGGTTGTTGTAGCAATAGCAATCGTTACAGTGCTGCTTGTGCCTGTAATAATTGTTGTTGAAGAAAAAATTGTTGCTACTAAACGCATATTTATCATATGATATTGTTCAAAAGTATTACTTTTATCTCCATAAACAAACTATAAATTCATTTTTCACAGATTACTAGTGGAAATAGCTTTTTTTTAAAAATGCATTAAATAAGCATCTTTAATTGTAAAGAATTTCATCAAATGTGTAATCTCTTGCATTAACATAACGATACATGAAGATATTTTCAGCAGCTCAAATCTACGAAGCAATCAATCGTACGATCAAAAAAAATCAAATTACGTCTAATGATTTACTAGAATTTGCAGGAAATCAATTATTTAATTGGTTTCATAGACGTATGCATGGTGCGCAAGTTCCGATTCATATTTATTGTGGAATTGGAAATAATGGAGGTTTAGGATTGGTGTTAGGACGTCAATTATTGCATCATGGCTATAATGTACATCTGTATGTGGTGAATTTTAGCGATAAGCGTACGAAAGGTTTTTTGGTGAATTATGATCGAATTAAAGAGTTTAAAGTTTGGCCAAAATTACTAAGTTCAGGAGAAGAATTTCCTGAAATGCAACCAGAAGATATTATTGTAGATGCCATTTTTGGAATTGGATTGAACAGAGAAACATCTGATTGGGTAAAAGAACTTATTAAGTATATCAATGCTTCACGAGCATATACAGTATCTTTGGATGTTCCTTCAGGATTGTATCCAGATCATGGACCAGAAGATAGAGAAGCTGTGATTCAAAGTAATTTTACCTTAACGAGTCAAGCGCCAAAATTGAGTTTCTTTTTACCAGAAACGGGTATTTTTATGCAACAATGGGAAGCTATTGATATTGGACTCGATCAAGAGTATTTACAAACGACTGATACCGAAGTGCAGTTAATTGACAAGTTTGAAGTGTTGCCTTTATACATTCCGAGAGAGAAATATGCGCATAAAGGAAGCTATGGTCACAGTTTGATTGTTGGAGGAAGTTATGGTAAAATCGGTGCTGTGACGTTGGCATGTTCGGCATGTTTACGAGTGGGCGCAGGACTTGTAACTGCTTATATTCCAGAGTGTGGATATACTGTTTTACAAACGTCGTTACCTGAGGTCATGGTGATTTGTGATGATGATAAAAAACATCTTACGAATATTGAATATGATATAACGCCTCAAGCTGTTGGAATTGGTGTAGGAATGGGAACTGTTGAAAATACAAAAAATGCATTGAAAATATTTTTAGATAAAAGCAGCCTTCCTTTAGTAGTTGATGCGGATGCATTGAATATACTTTCTGCGAATACAGAATTGTTGAAATCTGTACCGAAAGGCTCTATTTTGACGCCACATCCAAAAGAATTAGAACGTTTGATAGGTGAGTGGGAAGATGATTTTGAGAAATTGGCAAAAGCAAAAGCATTTGCTAAAGAGTATGATATAGTGCTAATTATCAAAGGAGCGCATACGGTTATTATTTACGATAATTACGTATATATTAATAATACAGGAAATCCTGGAATGGCAACCGCAGGAAGTGGCGATGTGTTGACAGGAATGTTAACTGGATTGTTATCACAAGGATATGACCCGATAAAAGCATCAATTTTTGGAGTGTATTTACATGGAAAAGCGGGTGATATTGCCTTATCAGGTTTAGGATACCAAGCATTAATAGCAAGCGATATTGTGTATCATATTGGTGATGCGTATTTGGATTTGTTTAAACAACCCGAAGAACCTTCAGAAGAAGCTGAACAATAAGAATAAAAAAACGCTTTGGAATTCCAAAGTGTTTTGTTTATATGTTTTGGATTTTTAGATTTTCAACTCATCAAATAATTCAATTAATTTTTCACTTGATGGTCTTGGAGCATCAGCGTCTAAGATATTTCCTTCTGGATCAATTAAAATAAATCTTGGAATCCCTTCAATAGCGTACTCCTTCACAAATTTTGATTTCCAGTCGTTATCTGCCATTAACTGAATTCCTCCTAAATCTTTATCAACGACCATTTTTTTCCACGTTGTATAGTCTTTTTTGTCATCAATAGAAATAGATACAAATTCAATATTTTTATTGTGATATTTCTTTTCAACCTTTTTTAAAGATGGAATTTCTCCGATGCATGGTCCACACCAAGTTGCCCAAACATCTATATAAACATATTTACCTTTTAAATCGTCTAATGATGTTTTTCCTCCCTTGTGGTTTTCATATTTGAATTTTGGAGAAGCATTTCCTGCCACTAGTTTTTTAATGGTATTATACTTTTCCGCTAATTCTTTTTTGAATTCTTCGTTTTTAGAAATCGTAGTTAATTCTTCATACAAATAATCTGAATCTTTTCCAGAAGGAGATATAAAGAATGATAAGTTTTCAGCAAGCATATCTTTTAGACTTTGCGATTTTAATGCTTTTATGGAACTTACAGCGCCTTTTATATCTTCAAAAGGATTTAGTGTTTTAGAGTAATGTCTAATGGCTAATTCCTTAAAGTTTTTATACATGTTGAAATCTTCCTCGTTGTCATAATCTACATCCTTAAAATACGCCTCAAATTCTTCAGAAGGTTTATAGTCTTCATTTTTTGAGTAATCTGGATGGTACATTGGATACTTTGAAAGATTGATTAATGTAGCATATTTGATATTCTTTTTTTCTAGCGAAATAAAATCATCATCTAAATCAGTTGATTTTTTTATAATTTCCATAGATTCTTCACCAAAACCTTTTACAGTTTTGATAAATTCAGCTTCTTCCATAGAAAAGACAGCTATAGCATCTCTGCTCTTATTTCTTTTTATTTTTCCTAACAAGAAGGTGTTTGTAGCTGCAGCAGTGCCTTCATAATTCATTTGGTCAATGAACTTAGTGGCATTTGTGCTTAGCTTTAAATCTTTTTTAGGAGTTAAAAATAATGTAGCCTTATCTTTGTCATGTAAGAGTGTATAATATCCTGTGTCAACGCGTAATGTATCTACAAAAGTGCCATCGTCATTTAGTTTGATTTCCTTTTCAAAATCACCTCCAAAGAGGATGACTTTTCCATCTTTTGAATTATCAATTTTCCCAGATAGAACAGTGTAATCTATTGGTTCTAGTTTTGGATCATTTGCACATGAAATGACAGCGATACTAGCGATGAGTAAGAATATTTTTTTCATGATTTCTATGGTTTGGTAATTGCTTATATTTTCAACTCATTAAATAATTCAATTAATTTAGGACTCGATGGTCTTGGTGCATCTGCATTTACAATATTTCCTTCTGGATCAATTAAGATAAATCTAGGAATACCATCAATTACATAATCAATAACGAATTTTGATTTCTCAGCGCTATCTGCCATTAATTGAATTCCTCCAAGTTCTTTATTTTTAATCATGTTTTTCCAAGTTTCATACGCTCCTTTTTGATCAATAGAGATAGAAACGAATTCAATGTTTTTGTCATGATAATCTTTTTCAACCTTTTTTAATGATGGGATTTCTTCAATACATGGTCCACACCAAGTTGCCCAAACATCAATATAGACATACTTTCCTTTTAAATCTGCTAAAGAAGTTGTACCACCAGCATGATTTTCATAATTGAATGTAGGCGAAGTTTTTCCTGGAACTAGTTTTTGAATTTTAGTGTACTTTTCAGAAAGTTCTTTGAGTGACTTTTCGTCTTTAGCCATTTCTTTAATAGTGCCAAAAAGTTTTTCATTGTCTTCGTTAGATGGAGAAATTCCATAGGCCAACTCACCTGCTAATGCATTTTTAATGTTCTGTGATTTTAATCCTTTGATACTTTTTAAACTCTCAGCTTTTAAAGAATCGTTATAGTACATCTCCATATAATGTTGTGACACTAATTGTTGGTATGAATCAAAGTTTCTAAAATCTTCTTCATTATCATAATCAACATTGTCTAGAGGCTTCAATAAGTCTTCAGAAACTTTGTAATCTTCTTTTTTAGCAAAATATGGATGATACGAAGGGTATCTCATAAGATTGGCTAAGTATTCATAATTGATACTTTTCTTTTCTAATGCTACAAATACTTCGTTTAAATCTTTCGTATTGTTCAAACGATCCAAAGCTTCGCTTTTCATTTCCTCAATTTTCTTTAAAAAATCAGCTTCTTCGATAGCATATACTGCTCTAAAGTTTAAATTTCCAGCTTCCGAAAGTTTTTTAGCTAAATACGTATTTGTAGTTGTCCCTGTTCCTGAATATTCTATAGCATTATTGAACTTCACTTTATCAGTAGTTAGGTGTAATGAATCACCATGAGTTAAGTATAAAGCTGCGCGATTTCTTCCATAAAATAGCGTATAGTAGCCTTCATCAGTAACTAATTTATCTGAAAATGTTCCGTCTTCTGCTAGAGCAATTTTTTGTTTAAAATCCCCACCAGAAACCACAATTGTGTCTCCTTTTTTAGTATTTTCTATTTTACCAGAAAGTACAGTATAGTCTATTTTCGGTTCAGTTTTACATGAGAAGATTGCCAATCCAGCAATCAACAGCAATACTTTTTTCATTTTTAAAGTTTGTTTACTTTATATATTTAGTTCGTTAAATAGCTCAACTAGTTTAGGGTTTGAAGGTCTCGGTGCATCTGCACTTACCACATTTCCATCAGGATCTAATAGAATAAATCTTGGAATTCCAGTAATCATATATTCTTTCATAAATGTTTCGTCTCCTCCATAATGCAATTGAATGCCTCCTAAAGATTTGTCAGTTACCATTTTTTGCCAAGCATCTTTATTTTCATCTACAGAAATGCTGACAAAGGCAATATTTTTATCATGATAAGAGGTTTCTATTTTTTTCAAAGAAGGAATTTCTGCTTTACACGGTCCGCACCAAGTTGCCCACATGTCAATATATACATACTTTCCTTTTAAGTCTGCCAACGAAGTTTTTCCTCCAGCATGATTTTCATAGTCAAATGCTGGTGACGGTGTTCCTTTTGAGAATTTAGTTTTAAGCGTAATAGCTTGCCCTGCATATTGCTTGTACATGTTTAACATAGGATCAACATCTTTCAATTTAGCTGCGATGATGGTACTATCAACATCTTTTTTAGAATTATAAAAATCCTTAAGCTTTTTTGATATGTTTTCAATTTCCTTTTCCAGACCTCCTGTGTCAAGATTTGATAGCATATCCATGTCCAACAGCTTTTCTTGTAGTAACGCATCTTCTGCTAAGAAATTGCTGTGAATAGCACCTTTTCCGCTGTATTTGATCGTTTCATCAAACATTTTGGTATCTAAGGTGAGTTTTAAATCAAAATCATTTTCTAGATATAAGTTTGTACTTTCTGATCCGTCAAAAATATTATACATACCATTTTCAACTTTCAAAGTATCTTTAAAAGTCCCGTCTTTATTGACTTTAATGGTTTTAGAATAGGTTCTATTTCGAACTACAAGTGAATCACTATTTTGGTTTTCAATTTTTCCAGAAAGCGTCACATAATCTTTTGGAACTTCTGGCTCATTCTTACAAGAGAAGATTGCGAATGCTGCAACAAGTAGCAATAGTTTTTTCATTTTTTCAAAGTTTGTTTTCTCAAATGTACTAGATTCTTCTTTTAATCAATAAATTATTAACAATTATTTGGTAAATACAGTTTGAATTTTGACTTTTGAAAGATAATTTGATTACACCATCATGATACACCAAATAAGTTCGAAAATTCTCGATATTACAATTATTCAAGATTTACTGCATGCAAATGCAAAATTGGAATTATCAGCTGAAGCAATAGAAAAAATTAGTGCTTGCCGTGCGTATTTAGATAAACTTTTACAGGACCAAAAAACCCCTATATATGGTATTAATACCGGGTTTGGATCGCTGTGTAATGTGAAAATTTCGGATGAACATTTGTCGAAATTACAAGAGAACTTAGTGACTTCTCATGCATGTGGTACAGGAGATCGTGTACCTCAAGAGATTATAAAGATAATGTTGTTACTTAAGATACAATCGTTAAGTTATGGACATTCGGGCGTGCAATTACAGACGGTACAACGTTTGATTGATTTTTATAATCACGATATTTTACCAGTTGTTTTTGAACAAGGTTCCCTTGGTGCCTCTGGTGATTTGGCTCCTTTAGCACATTTATCATTGCCACTTTTAGGAAAAGGAAGTGTATATTATAATGGAGAAGAAGTTTCTGGAACTGAAATTTTGAAGAAATTTAATTGGAAACCAATTACCTTGAGAGCAAAGGAAGGTTTGGGATTGTTGAACGGGACACAATTTATGAGTGCTTATGGTGTATATTCACTCTTGAAAGCCTATAAATTATCTTATTTTGCAGATTTCTTCGCTGCTATTTCGTTAGAAGCTTTTGATGGAAGAATTGAACCTTTTAATGATTTAATTCATTTGATTCGTCCACACAATGGACAATTAAAAACTGCTCGAAGAATCAAAGAGTTTGTAGAAGGAAGTGAGTTGATTTCGCAAGAAAAGAAACATGTGCAAGATCCATATTCTTTTAGATGCGTACCACAAGTTCATGGAGCTACCAAAGATACCTTAGCTTTTATTAGAAAAACGTTTGAAACTGAAATTAATTCTGTAACTGATAATCCAAATATTTTTATTGCAGAAGATGAAATTATTTCTGGAGGAAACTTTCATGGACAACCTTTAGCCTTGACGTTGGATTATTTAGCAATTGCAATGGCTGAACTTGGAAATATTTCAGAACGAAGAACATTTCAGCTCGTTTCTGGATTGAGAGATTTGCCAGCATTTTTGGTGAACAATCCAGGGTTGAACTCTGGTTTTATGATTCCACAGTACACAGCAGCAAGTATTGTAAGTCAAAACAAGCAATATGCTACACCAGCAAGTATTGATTCTATTGTGTCGTCAAACGGACAAGAAGATCATGTAAGTATGGGTGCAAATGCAGCTACCAAAGCTATCAAAGTAGTGGATAATGTAGAGCGTGTGTTGGCAATTGAGTTGTTGAATGCTTCACAAGCATTGGTATTTAGAGCGCCATTGAAAAGTTCTGATTTTATCGAAACATTTTTACAAACGTATAGAGCAGAAGTTCCTTTTGTGGATGAAGATAGAGAATTGCATGTTGCTATTAAAGATACTTTGTCGTTTATACAACAAACGGTTATTGAAAATGATGAGTTGTTTTCTTAGTTAATAGGTAGTAATAAGTATTATTTGAAGGTTAGGATTTTGAGGGACTTCCTTGATTCTAACTTTCTTTATAAATTGATGAGAAGAGCGTTTGTTGGTTTGGGTTGAATATTTTGTTAGAATAAAGTAATTCAGAAAAAACCTTTGACATTTAATCAAAAAGAAACTACAAATGACTTTTAGACCAAGTAATGGCTTCATCCTTGGTTTTGAAGATACTCATTGGTTTATTGAAAAAATGTTTTTCGATCTTCACATTGTGATTGTCAATAAATTTATCAGAAACAATGGCAATGGCTTTTAAATTTTCAATTTCAAAAACTTTTAAATAAAGCATTGGATCAACCGCATACGAGTTTTTGCGAATTGTTATATATGCAAATGGTTTTTCAGGGAAGTGTTTCTTAGCAATTAGAATAATTTCACCAACAGAATCAATATTTAGTGTAATTCCTTCGTTGAGTTGTGCAAGCATGTAGCTTTCATAAACTTCTACTTTACCTATTTGTAAAGTGTATTTTTTAATGAATGAATTACTATTGCCGTTAGCTATTCGCACTTTTAATGTTTTTAATAAAAATAGGATTTTTAATTTCGATCTACTAATAAAGTAGATGAACGGCACAAAAATACACTACTTTTTTCTTTCTCTGGTAAATGGAATGGTAAAAATTCCTGTTTATGCTACTGAATTATCTGAAACATTAGTGTTATTATTCTCTAATGGAACAATTTTGTCTAGCCAATTTATGGCAGCATTGATAGTGGTGAACAATTCATAGCGTCCTTCAAAGAAGCTTTTTTCAACATGTGCGTTTAATGAAGAAAATTTTTGATCAGATACCACAGCAATTCCTTTTAATAAGTCGTTTTTAGGAAGTATCTTGTATACTTGTGGATCAATAGAGTAGGAGTTTTTGCGATAAGAAATATATCCAAAAGGAACATTATAGTTTTCAAGAAAAAAATGAAAAAAAGAAAGCATCACATCTATAGTCACATGCACGCCTTCATTAATCTCTCCAATGATTAGATCATTGTATAGATAGAGCTTTCCATTTTCGAAAGTATATATATCTTTTAATTGTTTTCCATTAATATTCATGTAGGTAGTTTTTTATTTCTAGGCTAAATTATGAACAGTAATGCAGAAACTAATTTATTATGCGTGAATAGTATTTTTTTTAGATAAACTACCTGTTTTTATCTTCAAAATACATAAAAAGGGAAAGAAAAGAAAATCCTGCTTTTCGAAAAAGCAGGATTTTATATGTTTGATAATAAGTTAGTTGGTTAAGATTCTGTTGGCTTTTCAGCTTTTTCAATCTTAATAGTTAACTCATCATTATCTTCATCTAGATCCATAAAGATTTTGTCACCTTCATGAATTTTTGAAGTAATGATTTCTTCTGCAAGTGCATCTTCAATATATTTTTGAATAGCTCTTTTCAATGGTCTTGCTCCATATTGCTTATCAAAACCTTTATCAGCGATATAATCTTTTGCTTTATCACTTAACAATAAATCGTAGCCTAAACCTTTGATTCTTTGGTATAATTTAGCAATTTCAATATCAATGATTTTGTGAATATGTTCACGTTCAAGTGAATTGAAAATAACAACATCATCAATTCTGTTTAAGAATTCAGGAGCAAAAGCTTTTTTCAATGCATTTTCTATCACACCTTTTGCATGATCATCTGCTTGACTTTTCTTAGCGTTTGTTCCAAAACCAACTCCAGAACCAAAATCTTTCAATCTACGCGCACCAATATTTGATGTCATAATAATGATTGTGTTTCTAAAATCAATTTTTCTTCCTAAACTATCCGTCAAATATCCATCGTCTAATACTTGTAACAACATATTAAATACATCAGGATGCGCTTTTTCAACCTCGTCAAGTAAAACTACAGCATACGGTTTTCTTCGTACTTTCTCTGTTAATTGTCCACCTTCTTCATATCCAACATATCCTGGAGGCGCTCCAACCAAACGAGAAATTGCGAATTTTTCCATGTATTCACTCATGTCAATTCTGATCAATGTTTCTTCAGAATCAAATAACTCACGAGCTAATACCTTTGCTAACTGTGTTTTACCAACTCCAGTTTGTCCTAAAAAGATAAACGAACCAATCGGCTTATTAGGATCTTTAAGTCCCGCACGATTACGCTGAATCGCTTTAACGACTTTACCAACGGCTTCATCTTGTCCAATAACCTTTCCTTTGATTAACTCAGGAAGTTGTGCTAATTTATTACTTTCCGTCTGCGCAATTCTATTCACAGGAATTCCAGTCATCATAGAAACAACATCTGCCACATTGTCTTCGTCAACCGTTTCTTTGTGTTGTTTCGACTCTTCTTCCCATTTTTCTTGTGAAATTGCCAATTCTTTTTCCAAACGCTTTTCGTCGTCTCTCAATTTGGCAGCTTCTTCATATTTCTGCTTTTTAACTACAGAATTTTTCAATTCACGTACTTCTTCTAATTGACGTTCTAAATCTAAAATCTGTTTTGGTACGTCAATATTTGTAATATGAACTCTTGATCCTGCTTCATCTAAAGCATCTATAGCTTTGTCTGGAAGAAAACGATCTGTCATATATCTATTTGTTAACGTTACACAAGCTTTAATAGCATCTGGTGTATAACTTACATTATGGTGTTCTTCGTACTTGTCTTTGATGTTCTCTAAAATTTCAATCGTTTCTTCTACAGTAGTTGGTTCAACCACTACTTTTTGGAAACGTCTTTCTAAAGCGCCATCTTTTTCAATATACTGTCTGTATTCATCTAATGTCGTAGCTCCAATGCACTGGATTTCACCTCTGGCTAAAGCTGGTTTAAACATGTTTGAAGCGTCTAAACTTCCTGTGGCGCCACCGGCACCAACAATCGTATGAATTTCATCAATGAATAGAATAATGTCATCATTCTTTTCCAATTCGTTCATCACAGCTTTCATGCGCTCTTCAAACTGACCTCTGTATTTTGTTCCAGCGACCAAGCTTGCTAAGTCTAGCGTAACTACTCGTTTGTTAAAAAGAATACGCGATACTTTACGCTTTACAATTCTATTTGCTAAACCTTCTGCGATGGCAGATTTACCAACACCAGGTTCACCAATTAAAATTGGATTATTCTTTTTGCGTCTACTTAAAATTTGAGAAACGCGTTCTATTTCTTTTTCACGACCAACTACGGGGTCTAATTTTCCTTCTTCTGCCAAGGCTGTCAAATCTCTTCCGAAATTATCCAATACAGGTGTTTTAGATTTCTTATTCACTTTTCCACCTGAATTTGAAGAACCAAAAGGATTTTCTTTTGAAGATTCTTGAGATCCGCTACTGTCATCCGAGAATGATTCGGAACGCGGCGTATCTATATAATCGTCGTCGTTTGTTATCATATACTTAAATTGCTCTTTAACATTATCATAATCCACCTTTAACTTGTTTAAAAGTTTTGTTGTGGGATCGTTTTCGTTTCGTAAAATGCACAATAATAGGTGTGCGGTATTAATAGAAGAACTTTGAAAAAGTTTCGCTTCTAAAAATGTAGTTTTGAGGGCTCTTTCTGCTTGCCTCGTTAAATGTAAGTTGCGCTTTTCGTTTGGTGCGACTGCCACATTCGGGTTTGCGGGACTCAAAATTTCAACTTTTCGACGCAAATGTGTCAAATCGACATCCAATGCATTCAAAATGTTGATAGCTTTGCCGCTTCCGTCTCTGAGGAGCCCAAGCATTAAATGTTCTGTGCCAATGAAATCATGGCCGAGACGCAATGCTTCTTCCTTACTGTAGGCTATTACATCCTTTACTCTTGGGGAGAAATTATCATCCATATATATTATTTCCTTTCGACATTAAAATTAATACTTCAAACTGAATAATACAAAAATTGTTCCGTGATGAAAGTATATTTATTGCATTAGACGAAAAAAAAACAGAAATCACAGAATATCATATGGAATTATTAAAAAACTTATTAAAAATTGTTAATAAAAAAACCTTAAAATGACTGGCTAAATCCTCGCTGAATACTAGTAAATGTTGTATATTGACCCGATTTGTAAAACTCGAAATATTAAAACTTAAAATACATGGCAGAAGGAGAAAAGTTAATCCCCATTAATATTGAAGATGAGATGAAGTCTGCTTACATCGATTATTCGATGTCAGTCATTGTGTCACGTGCACTTCCAGATGTAAGAGATGGTATGAAACCCGTACATCGTAGAGTACTTTTTGGAATGCATGAACTCGGAGTAAGGTCTAGTTCCGCTCACAAGAAATCTGCAAGAATCGTAGGAGAAGTATTAGGTAAGTATCACCCACATGGAGATACCTCTGTATACGATGCTATGGTTCGTATGGCGCAAGAATGGAGTTTGCGTTATATGTTAGTAGACGGACAAGGAAACTTCGGTTCTATTGATGGAGATAGTCCTGCAGCAATGCGTTATACGGAAGCAAGAATGCGCAAGATATCAGATGATATGTTGGCAGATATTGACAAAGACACCGTAGATCATTCTCTAAACTTTGATGATACTTTAAAAGAACCAACTGTATTGCCTACACGAGTTCCAGGATTATTAATTAATGGAGCTTCTGGTATTGCCGTTGGTATGGCAACAAATATGCCACCACACAACTTGTCTGAAGTTGTAGATGGAATTCATGCGTACATCGATAATAATGATATCGAAATCGATGAATTAATTCAACATGTAAAAGCACCAGATTTCCCTACAGGAGGAATTATCTATGGATACGATGGTGTTCGCGAAGCGTTTAAGACAGGACGTGGACGTGTTGTCATGCGTGGAAAAGCTGTCATGGAAGAAGTTCAAGGAAGAGAATGTATCATTGTTTCTGAAATTCCATATCAAGTCAATAAGGCAGACATGATTAAGAAAACTGCTGATTTGATTAACGACAAAAAAATAGATGGAATTTCTTCCATTCGTGACGAATCGGATCGTAAAGGAATGCGTATCGTTTATATCTTAAAACGTGATGCGATTCCAAATATCGTTCTTAACAAATTGTATAAGTATACCGCATTACAATCTTCATTTAGTGTTAACAATATTGCCTTAGTAAAAGGACGTCCACAATTGTTGAATCTGAAAGATATGATTCATCATTTTGTAGAGCACAGACATGAGGTAGTAACTAGAAGAACACAATACGAACTTAAGAAAGCGGAAGAACGTGCTCATATATTAGAAGGATTGATTATTGCTTCTGATAATATTGATGAGGTAATAGCTATTATTCGTGGTTCGCAAAACGCTGAAGATGCTCGTAACAACTTGATCAAACGTTTTGAATTGACAGAAATTCAAGCGAAAGCAATTGTTGAAATGCGATTACGTCAGTTGACAGGTCTAGAACAAGACAAGTTGCGTGCTGAGTATGACGACATCATGAAGAGTATAGAAGATTACCGTGATATTTTGGCAAACAAGTCAAGAAGAATGGCTATCATTAAAGATGAGCTGGCTATTATTAAAGACAAGTACGGTGACGAAAGACGTTCGATGATCGAATATGCTGGTGGAGATGTAAGTATTGAAGATTTAATTCCAGATGAAAAAGTAGTAATTACAATTTCACATGCTGGTTATATCAAACGTACTTCATTAACAGAATATAAAAAGCAGAATAGAGGTGGAGTTGGGCAAAAAGGTAGTGCAACCCGAAATGAAGATTTTCTAGAGCATCTATTTGTTGGAACCAATCACCAATACATGTTATTCTTTACACAAACAGGGAAATGTTTCTGGATGCGTGTATATGAAATTCCAGAAGGAAGCAAAACATCTAAAGGTAGAGCGATACAAAACTTAATCAACATAGATAAAGAAGATAAAGTAAAAGCATTTATCTGTACGCAAAACTTAAAAGATGAAGATTACATTAACAATCATTATGTGATCATGGCTACGAAGAAAGGACAAGTGAAGAAAACTCCATTAGAGCAATATTCTCGTCCGCGTACCAACGGTATCAACGCTATTACTATTAAAGAAGGTGATGAGTTACTAGAAGCGAAGTTAACAACAGGAAACAGTCAAGTAATGTTGGCAGTAAAATCTGGAAAGGCAATTCGTTTCGAAGAAGAGAAAACGCGTCCAATGGGAAGAAATGCTTCTGGAGTTCGTGGAATTACCTTAGCAGATGAAAATGATGAAGTCGTAGGGATGGTTGCTGTAAACGATATGGAGAGCAATATTTTAGTTGTTTCTGAAAACGGATACGGAAAACGATCAAGCTTAGAAGATTACCGAATCACAAATCGTGGTGGGAAAGGTGTGAAGACTATTTCTGTTACGGAAAAAACAGGTAACTTAGTAGCCATTAAAAACGTAACTGATGAAGATGGTTTAATGATCATCAACAAATCAGGAATTGCTATACGAATGGCTGTATCTGATTTACGAGTTATGGGTAGAGCTACGCAAGGAGTTCGACTCATTAATATAAAAGGGAAAGATTCAATCGCAGCTGTTGCTAAAGTTCGAAATGGACAACAGGAGGAAGAAGAAGGAGCGGAAGATGTTGGAAACACTGAGACTCCAGAAAATGGTACGGCAGTTGATATGTATAACAATAGTGATCAAGAATCACAAGAATAATAATAAATAAAACCTCAATTATTTTAAACATTAACAAAATGAAGAAGACAATTTTAATTTTTTCAGCACTGTTGATTACAGCCTTTTCTTTTGCACAAAAGAAAGAATTAAAAGCCGCTGAGAGAGCATTAAAAAAAGGAAATACAGTTGAAGCAAAAGATATGCTTAATAGTATTTCATCTACAATTGAAAGCGCTGATGCTAAATACAAAGCAAAATATTACTTTTTAAAAGGTAAAACATACCAAGATTTAGCTGACAAAGGAATGGATGCAGATGCTTCTCTAAAGACTGCTGGAGAAGCGTATAATAAATTACTGGCTTTTGAAAGAGAGCAAAAAGAATTTAAGTATACAAAGCAAGCGAAGCCAAATTTACAAACAATGATTAGTAAAATGGTGGATAAAGCAATCAATGCACAAAATGCTAAAGACTATTCTAAAGCTTCTGACCTTTTACATTTGACGTATACGTTGCAACCAGAAAATAAGGATTTCTTATACTATGCTGCTTCTAACTCAATTTCTGGGAAAGACTATGATACTGCTTTAAAATACTACGAAGAGTTAAAAAACGCTAAGTATACAGGTGTAAAAACTCAGTATTACGCAATCAATGTGTCTACAGGAAAGAAAGAACCTTTTCAAGATAAGACAGTTAGAGATTTATCTGTAAGATCAAAATCACATGCAAGTCCTACACAAGAAAAGACAAAATCTAGATTGCCAGAAATCGTAAAGAATATCTCTTGGATTTATACAAACCATGTTGGAGATAATGATAAGGCTTTAGCAGCAGTAGAAGAAGCAATTGCCATAAATCCAGATGATCCTTCTCTTTTATTGACAAAAGGTAACATCTACTACAAGATGGGAGATACAGCTAAGTTCAAAGAAATCATGAAAGAGATTATCACTAAAAACCCTAATGATGTAGACTCTTATTACAATATTGGAGTAATTAGTGCGGAGAATGGAGATATTGAAGAAGCGCGTCAAGCTTACAAAAAAGTATTAGAATTAGACCCAGGATATGTGAATGCAGGTGTTAACTTATCCAAAACATATTTAGATGAAGCTTCTGAAGTGGTTGATAAAATGAACGAACTAGGAACTTCTTCTGCTGACAATAAGAAATTTGACGAGTACAAAGAGCAGCAAACTTTATTATACAAAAAGTCATTGACAATCTTAGAAGGAATCATTGAAAGTGTTCCAGATGATGTAAGTATCTTAAAGCAATTAAAAGGATTGTATTCTTTCTTAGGAGAAGATGATAAATTCAAAAAAGTAAAAGCTAAATTAGCTGAGTTAGGACAGTAATTCCAGACTTTATAAAACTAAAAAACCTCGTAATTACGAGGTTTTTTTTGTATAAAAAATAAATTTTAAATGATCTTTTTTATTACACGAAGTCTGTGTGTATGTCGATTGGTTTCTACATTGAAAATTCCTGAATGGTCAATACGATCAATGCGAACTTTGCCGTGTGCATGAATGATGTAATTATTCTCCATGATGATACCAACATGAATAATATTTCCTTCTTCATTGTCAAAAAATGCTAAATCACCAGGTTCACTTTCTTCTATAAAACTCAAAGGTTCACCTTGTGTAGCTTGTTGAGAAGCATCTCTTAATAATTTGTAGCCATTCAATTTATATACCATTTGAGTAAAGCCAGAGCAATCAATTCCGAAAGGTGTTTTTCCGCCCCATAAATACGGCGCACCTAAATACATATACGATGTTTTTACAATATTTTCTTTTGCTACAACACCACTAACTGTATTTCCGTCATGTTGATGCGAAAGTAATTCCATAGAATTTAATACAGCTCCAATAGGAATTGGCATCAAGTGCGAGTCATCGGTAATAAACTCTACCAAATCCGAAGACAAAACCAAATCTTCTTTGTCTTTTTCTTTATAAATGGCTTCGCTAATTTCTAAATACTGTTTATTATCAATCCAACCTTCATACTTATCAAAAGCAATACGAATGCGACTCCATTTTTTGCGTTGTTCTAGTACTTTAAAATGTTCTCCATACAGTACTTGCGATACAAGTTCACTCATATCGTTAGGTTCTGCACGAAGCGGAACAATACTTAAATTGCAAATTCCGTATTGCATGTATTAAAACCGGGTGTTTTTTTTGAGTTGAAAATTACGCTCTTTCAATCACAAATGCAGAAGCACCACCACCACCATTACAGATAGCTGCAGCTCCAATTTTTGCATCATTTTGAGCTAATACATTCAATAAAGTAATTAAGATACGTACTCCTGAGCAACCTAACGGATGTCCTAAAGAAACAGCTCCACCATTTACATTTACTTTATCATCTGATAATCCAAGAATCTTCATATTTGCCAATCCAACTACAGAGAATGCTTCGTTGAATTCAAAATAATCAACATCGTCAATGCTTACACCAGCTTTTGCTAATGCTTTTGGAAGTGCTTTGGCAGGAGCTGTTGTAAACCATTTTGGTTCGTGAGCAGCATCTGCATATCCTTTTACTGTTGCTAAAGGAGTTAATCCTAGTTCAGCAGCTTTTTCTTCACTCATTAATACCATTGCTCCAGCACCATCATTAATTGTAGAAGCATTGGCAGCTGTTACCGTTCCATCTTTTGTGAAAGCAGCACGTAAATTAGGAATCTTTTCCATTTTTACATTCTTATACTCTTCATCTTCATTCACAACAATAGGTTCTCCACGTCGTTGAGGTACTTCTACAGGAACAACTTCATTTGCAAATTTTCCATCTGCCCATGCTTTAGCAGAACGCTCGTATGATTGAATTGCAAAAGCATCTTGGTCTTCTCTAGAGAATTCATACTCTGTAGCACACGCATCTGCACAAACACCCATGGCAACATTGTCATATACATCTACCAAACCATCTTTCTGCATTCCATCTTCCATCTTAGCAGGTCCAAATTTGGTAGCACTTCTTGCGTGGTGGTAGTGTGGAATTAAACTCATGTTTTCCATTCCTCCAGCAACTACAATATCGGCATCACCTAAGGCGATTGCTTGTGTTGCTTGCATTACAGCTTTCATTCCTGAAGCACATACTTTATTTACAGTAGTACAAGGAACTGTATCTGGAATTCCAGCAAAAATTGCGGCTTGTCTTGCAGGAGCTTGTCCAGTACCAGCTTGTACAACATTCCCCATAATCACTTCTTCAACGTGTTCTGGAGCTAAATTAATTTGTGCTAATGCACCTTTAATAGCTGTTGCTCCTAACTTTGGAGCAGGTGTAGTGGATAAAGCGCCTAAAAAACTTCCAATAGGAGTTCTTGCAGCTGCAACAATTACAACTTTTTTACTCATGATTTTTGCTTATAGTTTAATAGCTGCGAATTTAATTATTTTTTAGAAGATATCCGTATAAATTATCAATTAAGCAATAAAAGATATTGAATATTGGGATAAATTTAAATTGTCAAAATATGATTAACAAGTTGAGTTTTAAATGAACACTTACTTTTTTCGATTGTATTTGTTCCGGTTAGTAGTTTTCAATTTATCTTGGTTCATTCCAATTAAAAAATAAGATACGGTTAATTTTATTACTTTTGAATAATACCTATATTCGTTTAATGAAGCAGCTCATCACTAAGTTATATAAGAATCAATCGTTTATATATAAACTACTTTTACACATTCTTACCACAGTTTTAGTAGTATATCTTTTTCCGAAAGGAGGAAAGTTTCAATATGAGTTTCAAAAAGGAAAACCTTGGCAGTATGAAACCTTAATTGCACCTTTTGATTTTCCTATTATAAAAACAACTGAAGAAGTAGAAGCTGAAAAAGCGAGACTTACAACGAATGCAAAAACATATTACGAATATGATAGCGAAGTTGTAACACGTGTAACAAATAACTTTGAAACACAATTCAACCAGCTATTCTCTATTGATAGTACCATTGATATAAACAATTATAATAATCTGAAACGCAAGACAAGTCGGTTGTTAAGTAATTTTTATCGAAATGGAGTTATCGTTTCTGTTGATGAATCTAAGCTTGACAAGTTAGTTGTGTTAATGGAGAATAATATCGATCGAGGAACGGTAAGTTACAACCAATTTATTAGGTTAAATAGCCTTCAAAATTACATTAATAAGTTTGTAGAACGCGAAGGTCTTGAAAAATATGAAACGCTCTTAGATAATCTCTTTTTTGAAATTATAGAGCCAAATGTGACAATCAATCAAGAATATACAAATTCATTACTAGCAGAAGAGTTAAGTCAAATTTCACCAACACGAGGAAATGTGCAAAAAGGTATTCGGATTATTGCTAAAGGTGAAGTTGTAGAAGGTCAAAAACTAGAACAGTTAAACTCGCTTAAAAAAGAATACGAATCGCAGGTTTGGAATGAGTCAAACTACAATTGGATTGTATTTGGCTATAGTATTTTAGTTGCACTAGCTTTGATGATGTTGTTATTGTTTATTAGAAAATACCGTCCAGAGATTTATGAAAACAACAATAAAGTCACCTTCATTTTCATGAACATCGTATTCATGATTGTATTGACCACTTTGGTTGTAAAATATGATTCTAATTACGTTTACATTGTACCTTTGTGTATTTTACCTCTTATTCTCAAAGCGTTCTTTGATGCACGATTAGGGTTATTTGCGCATGTGCTTACGGTACTATTACTAGGATTTATTGTACCAAACAGTTCAGAGTATATCTTTTTACAAATTATTGCCGGAATTGTAACGATTTTAACCGTTTCAGAGCTGTATAAAAGAGCAAATCTCTTCATTTCTGTTGGACAGATTACCTTGATCTATATCGTAGCGTATTTTGCCTTCTATATTACGCATGAAGGAGGAATTAAGTTTTCAGAAGTCTTTAGTAGAAATGAATCAGGAAACTTACATGTAATATGGGTGTACTTTACGCAATTTATGTTGTGTGGATTGGCAACTTTATTTGTGCAGCCATTAATTTATATTTATGAAAAGATGTTTGGATTAGTGTCTGACGTGTCTCTGTTAGAACTTTCAGATACCAATTCAAAATTATTGAAACGACTTGCGAATGAAGCACCTGGAACTTTTCATCATTCACTTCAAGTAGCAAATCTAGCGGAAGCTGCAGCAAGTGAAATAGGAGCCAATACCATGTTAATCAGAGTAGGAGCTTTGTATCATGATATTGGGAAAATGAACAATCCGACGTTTTTTATAGAAAATCAAGCAACTTCTGTAAATCCGCATGATGAATTAGCACCTGATGAAAGTGCTAAAACCATTATTGATCATGTATTGGATGGAATTGAAATTGCAAAAAGCAACAAATTACCAGATAGAATCATTGATTTCATTAGAACACATCACGGGACATCTACAGTATATTACTTCTATCAAAAAGCAAAAGAACTAGATGAAGATGTAGCAAAAGAAAAGTTTCAATATCCTGGTCCGATCCCATTTTCTAAAGAAACGGCAATTTTGATGATGGCAGATTCGGTAGAAGCAGCTTCTAAAAGTTTAAAAGAGCCAACTTCCCAAAAAATTGATCAATTTGTAGAACGCATTATTGACAAACAAATGGACGCCCAACAATTTATGAATGCAGATATAACCTTAAAGGAAATTGTTGCCATAAAAAAAGTGCTAAAAAAGAAATTAAACAACATCTACCATTTACGAATTGAATATCCAGAATAATCAGTAGATAATTGAAAATTAAATTATTGGAAAAAAAATAGAAAAAAAAGACTAAAAAAATACATAAATAGTTGCTTGATATAAAATGAACAGTTACATTTGCAACCGCAATTTCACAATTGTGCAAGTTCTTAAATCATAAAATAATATTGGAGAGGTGGCAGAGTGGTAATGCAGCAGCCTGCTAAGCTGTCATCCTTAGGGATGCCCGGGTTCGAATCCCGGTCTCTCCGCTTTTTTTGATAAATTATGAATTAAAAATTTTCGGGGTGTAGCGTAGCCCGGTTATCGCGCCGCGTTTGGGACGCGGAGGTCGCAGGTTCGAATCCTGCCACCCCGACAAATTTAAATCAAGTGAGTATCTACTTTCTAAGTAGACGGTCACTCAAAAATTTGCAAAACAGAGCAATGGTCGCGTAGCTCAGCTGGATAGAGCATCTGCCTTCTAAGCAGACGGTCACAGGTTCGAATCCTGTCGCGATCACAGGAAAACAAAGGCTTTCAGGAAACTGAAAGCCTTTGTTGTTTTAAAATTGCCCGAAAATTGCCCGATTTTTTAAACATATTACAAGTGCATAAAATTAATCATTGTTTCTACTTCTATTCCATGGTATAATATGATAAGTTATTTACTTTTTATTATGGAAAAAGCAGAAACAATTCTCAAGTTTGATTTGCCAGAAAACATTTCTATTTCCGTTCCTAAAAGATATGCTGAGGGTTTTAGAGAGCGAATAATTAATCTTATCTATGAATCTACTGATGAAGTGATTGAAAATTTTAAAAGTAAGAAAGAGAATAGTCTAAATGATGTTATGAAAAATGAATATTTATCTAAATAGACTAGTAACTACATAGCACAAATGAATGAGCTTGAAAATAAAGAACACTATATTTCATTTTTAGTGCACCTTATTGAAGATATGCGTAAAGATGTATTCTTATCGAATATTGAAGAATTAAATAAGTTAAAAGATTATCCATCAGTCACTAATATTATTAACACTAAAATACTTACTTATTCTTTAAACGATTAAGAATACTTTCAGCGATTAGGGTTTTAGTATGCATGTTTTCTCTAAAATTTCCTAAAAATGAAAAAAACAGAGTATTCTTTGAATAATTTCATAAATAAACTTTCCAATTAAGTTTCTTTTGAAGAACATATTTTTTTGAATCTTAGCTAAAAATGAAAAGTTAAAATCTGATTTTCTTGATCATTCCCCCATTTAGAGGACAGGTTTTAAATGCCCACTAATGATAATAAATATGAATAAAAATATATGAACTTGACATGTGAACTTCGTATAAAAAGTATAAAACTTTTTTACAGTAGCTTTTATGTATACAACGGATTCCCTTTTATATTTTTATTCAAAAGTATATTAGGAAAATTGACTTATTCTGTTTTCTTGAATATAGCTTCAAAAGCTCCGTATACTGCCAAGTGCAATGCGTCTCCATGACTTTGCGCTTCAAGAAATTTAAAATTTAATGTATAGTTTTTCTTTCCTTCAATATTAAGCTTATTATGCAGCTCTTTGGCAATACGTTCCATAATTTTTCCTTCTTTCCCAACGGCGATATAAATTGCTTTTTTCTTTGTAAAAGTTGAAGGTTGGTAGCTTAATAACGATTCATTGTCCCACCATAAACTTGGACTTACAATAATATAATTATCAAACAATTCAGGTTTTTTAAATAAAATTTCAGTAGCCAACAATCCGCCAAGTGATTGTCCTATAAGTGTTCGTGTATTGGTAACTCTATAATTTTTATCAATATAAGGTTGCAACTCATTTGCTATGAATTTGATAAATTTTTCTGAACCACCAGTAGTCGGAAATTCTTCTTTATCTTTTTTATTCGTTGTTGGAAAAGTAAAATCGTGTTTGCGATCAGTATTTCCGATACCAACGACAATAGATTCTGGAACCATCTTAATCCAAGAAAAAGAACCAAATTGAACCAAACCAGCAATATGAATAAAATCTTCATTTATAGATCCATCAAGTAAATAAATTACAGGGTATTTTTTGGATGCTTCTTTCGAATAACTCTCAGGAAGATAGATGTTAAGAATCCGTTGTTGGTTGAGAATTGTTGAAGAAAAACTTACAGATTCCCCAATAGTGATAGGCTTTTTTTGAATATTTTTTTCTTGAGCTAAACAAAAAGTATGTACTAAAAATAAGCAGAAAAGTAGAAAACTATTTTTTTGATGCATTCGTTAAGTTTTTTTAAAAAGAATTTGAGTGAATATACCAACTTTTAATAAAGAAACAATGGTTTAATTTGGCTTTATTTTTCTTTGATTCTCGCTTTCAAAGAGTCTAAGAAAGAACTAGAGTTTTTGTCAATTACAGGATTTAAAAACTCAAGATTTAGTTCATTATCTTTTAAATACTCTTTAATGTCACTTGGAGACATCGTTTTAATTTTCTTCTTAAATACCTTAAAAACAACTTCGTTGTAGTAGGTTGTAAATTCGGCAGAATCGTCACAAACACCATTGTTATCAAGGCACATTAAGACTTGGACATCATATTTGCTGTAATCTTCCTTTTTATCTAAATATACTAAAAATTCCATATCGCATGGCGTGCAAAGTGATGTTGTATCTTTTATAGCGAGTGGAGTAGGTTCCGTTGTTTCCGATTGTGCATTTTGGTAAGCTACATGCATTTTTGATCGAATACTGTCTAAATATGAAGAAGTTTCATTGGTAGTTTCTTTCAATTTAATCGTATCTAAATTGATTCCAACTTTTTTGCCAATAGCATCTAATTTGGCATTGATAAGTTGTATTTTTCGTTCAATAGAATCATTTAATGAATTAGCACGAATGGCCTCAGCACTTCCTTTAGGTGCTTTTATACAACTAAACAAGCTTAACAATACGATGATGACTAAGAGTGATTTATTAGTATACATTTTGAATAGCCTTAATTAGTTGTTCTCTTTTTTCTTCTGTTTCTCTAAAAACAAAGGCAACACCTTTTGATGTTCCTTTTGTTCCATCAATACTAAAATCGAAGTGCTTCCAAAATTCATCTACTTGATCTGGTTGAATGGTGACACAACCTAAAGAACCTCTACTATTATAATTTCCTAAATCAGAATATCCTTCATGAACATTCACATACGTCATTGCAGTGGGTTTATGAGTCCAAGAATAGCCGTCTGTTTCTCGTTGCTCTTCCTTGTTGATTAGATTTAATCCTTTAACTGTCCCACTTCTATGTCCATATAAATTATTAAATAAATGAATTCCTGTATCTATGGTATTAGGTTTGTCTGAACCAGGTTCGGTTTCTTGAGAATTTGGGTAACTGCTTCCTTTGTAAGGACCAAAAACTTGCTTCTTTTCATTATCAACAATAAGAATAGATGCTGTATATGATGTATTAGGAATACCAGCATCTTTTGGCATACTATCTTGATCAACAATATAAATTTCGAGTGGAGGTAAGTTACTTTTGATAGTAGCTACATCATCTATGGATGAACTATTGTAGCTTATTAGACCTAGCGAAACTAATAAAATAAGGATGGTAAGTATTTTTCTTTTCATTTAATGTGATTCATTAGCAGCAGCTTATTTTCATGAGATTACATATAAATAAAGCTAGTTTTGTGTCAAATTTTCTTATTAAATATAGCCTTTTTTGAGAAGAAAAGAAGAGTTATTGCCTTACTTTTTGTTTGAAGAAAACGTATAAGTAAAAAAAAGAGATTGCCTAAAAGCTTTAGACAGTCTCTTTATATAAATTTAAAAAACGGAAGACTTACTTACGAGAGTCCAATACGTTCGTATAATTTCTTCATCAAGTTTTCTTTTAATTCAATGATTTCAGGAGTTTGTTCTTGACGGTGATAATAATCGATCATTAATTTTGCATAATTGATGAACACATCGTCTGTTGGATTTGGGCATGGTTCAAAATCATAAATTTGATCCTGTGGCAAATTGAAAAAAGCACCACCAGTCGTATGATTTACACGATCGTGTTCTAGTTCATAATTTTTAGCATCGGCTGTAATATCACCAGATTTTTCACAAGATCCATAAATATGTAAAGTCATATAACGTTCTGTAGAAGGATTTCCCATTTGGTGAATCATTGCGTTTACTACTTTTACGATAGAACCAGAAGTCAAAATTTCTTTTTTGGCAAAACGCAGTTGATTGTTTCTATTTTGATAAATGAAGTGGTGTACATTTCCAAATACTTGCACTACGCCCCATTGCGTATACCCATGATTGTGAATAGAAGAATAATCACCCGGATTCCAAGACATTGCCATAATTTCAAACTTTCCACCATCATAAATCATTTTACGTCCATATCCATCTTCAATTGGATGATCGAAATCGGCATACGCTTCCAAATCTTTTTGTGTAATTTGAGCTTGCTCTACAAATTCCTTAATATTGGAAGCAGTGACTTTTTCTCCACTGTCAATTGCATCTTGTATTAATGTTTTTAGGTTTTCCAAAGCAGGTGCTAAAACTTCTTCTTGTAACATCATGTCCTTTCTGATTTTTTAAGTTGATCATTTATTCTATTACATATTGCATGATAATCATGTCTAACCATTGTCTGTTTCGGTATCCAATTTGATGTTGGCGTCCTACAATGGTGTAACCCAATTTTTCATTATACGCAATACTTGCCGTATTAGTTGCAAAAACTTTGGCGACCAAATGCTTATATTGTAATCGTTTACATTCGTCAATTACAAATTTTTTCATTTGTGTTCCATAGCCTTTTCCCAATTCCGTTTCGGTGAAATATACGGCGGTTTCACAAGCAAAACGGTAACCTTCTCTATCGCTGTAGCGTTTTATAATTCCCCAACCAATCACAATGTCATTGTCTGTATAGACATATAATTTTTCCCGATCGTGGAATTTTTGTACCCAAGCTACAATGTCTGCAGTGGTTTTCAAGGTTTCTTCCATATTGGAAGTCCCAAGTTTAATGTATTCATTATATATGTCAGCAATATTCTGATAATCAGAATTGGTAGCTTCTCTTATTTCTGTACTTTTTTGCATTTCAATCTTTCAATGTCAATACTTTTCCTGGCGTCGTATCTTTTATTTCTTTGTGTTGAATAAGATGCGAACCATTGACCCATAAATGTTCTACTCCTGATGATAATTCTCTTGGAGATAAATAGGTGGCATTTGCCTTTACAGTATTCGGATCAAACAATACAATATCAGCGTAATAGTCTTTTTCAATCAAACCTCTGTGTTTTAGTTGAAAAAACTCAGCAGGCAAATAGGTAACTTTGTGAATAGCTTCTTCCCAACTCAACATTTTTTCATCAATTACAAAACGTTGTAAAAATTCAGTAAAAGCTCCATACGATCTTGGATGTGGTTGTCCAATACTCTTTGGTGCATTGATAGGGTAACTCCAAGAATCTGTACAAATCATAGCATGTGGCCACATTACAGCGGTATCAATATCTTTTTGATCAATGCAATGATATACAACCCATGTTTCTGTACTTGCCGCTAAAATATCAGCCACAGCTTGCGCAAGGGTAATATTTTGTTCTTCAGCAATTTCAGAAACGTTCTTATTGTAATAATCGGTTAAATCATCTGAAATGATCAACATGCGAGACATGTCGTAATCTTTCTTCTCAATCCATGTTGCAATAGCTGCAACATTTTCTGCATCTTTCATTTTGTCTGCAACTGCGGCAATTCCATCTTGTAGCATATATTTTGGAATAAATGCACGCAATTTGGTAGATACAGCAGTATACGGATATACATCACAAGCGGCTTGTAATTCACTTGTTTCATTATATTCCTCGAGCATTTTAAGGATTTTCGGAATCTTTCCCCAGTTTTCTTTTTCTGCGGCTTTGATATGACTAATTAAAACGCGTATTCCTGCTTGTTTTCCAATAGTTAGCGCTTCTTCCACAGCTTCTTCCAAACCGTCACGTTCATTACGCACATGCGAAGCATATACGCCTCCTTTTTCGGCAGTTACTTTGGCTAAATCTACAATTTCGTCCATTTCTGCAAAACAACCTGGCGCGTAAATCAATCCTGTAGAAATTCCTAAAGCGCCTTCATCCATGGCTTCAGCTAAAGCTGTTTTCATAGCTTCTAGTTGCGATGGTTGCAAATTGTGCCAATCGTCCATGTTTCCTGCACGAAGCGTACTATGGCCGACTAACGTAGCTATATTGAATTGTAGTTTGTCCTGTATTTGGTCAAAATATTCTTGAAGCGATCGCCATTCAAACGGAAATCCAATTTCGTTAGATAAACGATTCATGGTATTGTTTAAATGTGGTGCAATTGGAGCAGGCGATGTTCCGCAGTTTCCAAATATTTCGGTGGTAATTCCTTGGTATAATTTATGATCAGCAGCGTTTGGAAAAAAGTATCCAAAACCAGTAGAAGCATGCGGATCAATAAATCCTGGAGTTAAAATAAGTCCTGTAGCATCAATGGTTTCTTTCGCATCAGGAACTTCAAAAGTTTCATTAATATAATGAATACATGCAATACGATCATTTAGGATTCCGACATTTCCTATTTTGGCAGTTTCTTTGTGTCCGGTACAAATTTTAGCGTTTTGTATGTAAAAATCTAGCATGTAACTTCTATTGTTTTTTGATCAATGGTATACTTTTCTATTAAATTTGGTTGCACTTGGCAATGTTGTAAGCTTTCAATGGAAACATACCCTTTGTTCATTTCTACATTTGGTGCAATGATATCTTCTAAGAAATAACGATCAGACGGACTTAAATCATGCGCGCGCGCAGTTGGTAAATAGGAAGCCATACGCAAGTTGAGTGTACGTCCTATACCAGTTTCAAACATACCGCCAATCCAACAAGGAATGTTATGTTTGGCACAGTATTGAATGATGTCAATACTCTTCATGACACCACCAACACGTCCAACTTTTAGATTGACTTCATCCAAAACACCTAAATGATGTAGTTTTAATACGTCTCCAAGCGATTTTATTTCTTCATCATAACAAATAAAGACATCTGGGTTTTCTTGTTTCGCTTTTAATAACAAATCAAATCGAGTAGGTGCAAACGGTTGTTCTACCATAGATTGATAGGTGTTTGCAAAATAGTTGAAGATTTCAAAATCGTCATAACCAAAACTTCCATTAGCATCAAAACTAACATAAGTATCAGCTTTAAATAACATCGGATTGATTTCTTCAAAAAAGTCAATACGTACTTTCGGAGATATTTTAAACTTTAAACGTCTGTATCCAGTTTGTAGCGCATTTTTTACGACTTCTTTCATTCGGTCTAACTCTGTGTATAAACCGAGTGAAATCCCAACAGGAACTTCTGTCAAAGGTGTATTTTGTAACAATTCAAATGGAGATTTGCCCGTATTTTTTTCAATGACTTGCAACGCGGCCATTTCCACCGCAGCTTTTGTGAAGTTCCAACCGCGAATTTTGTCAAGGAGTTTCACAAGATCACCAAAAGTTTGTTCTGCTACTAAAAAAGGAACAATAAATTGATTCACCAAGGCAATTGCCCCATCAATAAATTCATCGGAATAATACGGATCAGGACGACAAGAACATTCTCCATAACCCTTTACGCCAGCCATGTCTTCCCATTCAATAATGAGGGCTTCACGGGAATTTCGCACACCAATTCCAGACACAAATTGTTCTTTTTGTGGTAGGTTTAAGCGAATAAGTCTGATGTTTTTAAATGATATTTGGAGATTGTATATGTCTTCTTTCACTGTCATTCTGGATCGTCTCTTAGGGTAGACTTCATTATTTTAGGCGTAGCAAATATAGAGAATTTAGACGAGGTAAATTGTTAAATTGTTAAATTTCACTATAAAAACCATGTTTGAATTTATAAATCTATAAAATTAGTAGACTTTTGTTGTGAATAAAACAAAATGTAGAATAGCCTTTAGATGGAGAAAAAGCTATTTTTAATCGTAAAACAAAGAAGGTGTTTTATACTATTTTAATGTGCGAAATTTATGAATGATGTCTTTATATTTTCCACTCAATGTTGCTTTGTAATTATTTGATAATATGTTAAGATTATCTTGAGGAATGATTTCTTGTATTTTTTGAAGATTGACAATAAAATTTCGATGTGTTCTGCAGAATATAGAAGGATCAAGCAATTCCAAAACTTTTACTAGCGATATGAGAATGACAAATTTTTCTTTTTCCTTGATGATGTTGCAATACTTTTCTTCAACTTCTACTAAAATAATTTCGTCTGTGCGTACTTTTTTAAGAGACTTCCCTTTTATATGAATAGATGATCTTTGCTAATAATTGTATTTTCATGTTCTCCAGAAAAAGAATCTCCTTGGTCGTAAAACTTTTCAATAGCCGTTTCTGTAGCGTAAATCAATTCTAATTCATGTAAATTTTTTAATAAAACTTTTCCAGAAACACTATAAATTGGAGAGTTTAATATCTTAAAATATTTTTTGAGTATGTTGTAAACTCTAAAAAGTTCACATAATAACACAAAAAAACGTAAAACTTTGGATACAATAGAAAATAACGATATTGGTTTATTAATAGCCCAGCCCGAATCAGATCTTGTTACAATGTAAAAGTACTTTTTTATACGATTTAACTACCAAAGCACTTGCTTAACAAGTAATTGCTGTCCGAATATAAGAACATGTTTTTAGGGAACACAAATTGTAGTACCCGTTAAAAATATGTGTAAGATCAGTATATAATTCATGAATTTTTATTGGTAACACTTTTAAATATCACTCTCCTTAATAATATTTCGAATCCAATCGTTCGGAATCATATCAATAGTAAGATTTACACGCTCGATTGCTCCATTATTAATAACTCTATGCGGATCTGTTAATCGTAAATACCAACATTCGCCTGGTTGCATTGGGACTTCCGTATCATTGAGGAAGAATTGAATACCTTCTTTGCTTAAAATAGGAACCGTTAAACGAATCACAGATTTATGTACTTCCAATCCCAATGTAGGATCGGTATGTTGTTGCACCACAGAATTTGGAGCCAAACGTAACAAACGTACCAAGGTTACCTTGGTATTGGCTTTAAAGGTATCAATGACACTTTGCAAGTATGGTGAATCTTCTAGGTAGTCGGTATCCATCCAATCGCACCATGAACCATCTGCATAATCATCTGCTGGTGGAGGAAATGGCAATGAAGTATCTACCGTATGAGCAGGCGCGCGAAGCGGAATCACATTGTAATATTCAAACTGCTGAAGTTTTAAAGCTTCAAACTCTGCCAACATTTTTTCGGCATCAAAAGTAAAGGGTAATTTAACTCTATCAGTGCTTTCGGTTTTCGGTGCTGCGTGTGCCATGGTACATTTGTTTTATGAGATTTCTAAAGTACTAAAAAAGTCGAAAATTAAAAACAAAGCAGGCGATTTATCATGAGAATCAGCAATATTTACGTAAGTGAAATCCTAAAAAAAAAGCTGCACTTTTTACAGAGTAGCTTTATTATCAATTTCATAATTAGTTATATACAATTACGGTGCAGCGCTAAATCCACCTTCATCATCAAAATTTTGTCCACCATTACCGCGTTGTCGTTTCTTTTTCTGATTAAAACGATAGGTAAATGATAAATTGAACGTACGTTCACGCCATTGAAATTCTCCTTCGCTTCTAAAAGTATTTGTAAAGGATTCTGATTGTCTTTTTCGAGAATTGAATACATCACTTACATTGAAAGCAATAGAAGCTTTGTCTTTGAACAAATCTTTACTAAAAGCCAGATTTGCAGAGAATAAACCTTTACGGATATTTTGAGCATCTTCATTGGGACCACGATAGGACAAACGTGTTTGCCAATCTACTTTTCCAGGAAGTGTAACTTTGTTATTGACACGCACGAACCAACTTAAGTTGTTAGCATCAAAATTAACACCATTAAATTCACCACGATTATATGATTGGAATAAGTTAAAGTTTCCATTCAATCGCCATTTGCGAGAAGGATTATAGGTCAATGTAAATTCAAAACCAAAACGATCGTTTCTGGCTAAGTTAATAGGTGTTCTACGAATAATTGGTACTTCTTCACCATTTAATATAGTAGTTTGTCCAGTATCTTCACTTATAAAATTAAATACATCCGTTGAACGCTGAAAATACACAGAAGTATTTAGCGTAAGCTTTCCAAAGCGATTCAAATAACCTAAGTCAATTCCGTTAGAAAAACTTGGGTCAATATCTGTATTTCCTTGAAAAACATTGGTAATGCTTGAACGCGAAGGAAACGGATTGATAAAGCGTGAACGCGGTCTACGAATTCTTCTGTTGTATCCTAATGTGATACTTTGATCTTCCGAAATTTCATATCCTAAATTGACCGTAGGGAAGAGGCTCACATAGGTTTTGTGATCAAAATCGCCACTTGTCAGTTGATCAATCGTAATGCGCGTGTCTTCCAATCGCAATCCCAATAAGAAAGAAAATTTATTATTGATCTTATTTCCATATTGTGTATAAATTGCATTTACATATTCACGATAATTCAACACATTACTCAAATTGGTATCTGCAACAAATTCTTCATTTTCCAAAAAGGCAACTAAATAATTGGTATTTAAATCTAGGAAGTTTCCACGATATCCAAATTCAAATTGCGCAGTTTCACTAAGTGGAACTGTATAATCAGTTTGTAACAAAATACGATCTTGATTTTCAACAGTAGCCACTTGTTCTGCCAATTGACCATTTACTAAAATAAAAGAGTTTTCAGCTTCCTTACTACTTTCAAACTGGAAATCAGCAGTTAATTTATGACCGCTTTGTTCAAAATTTCGATCAAAATTCAATGCGTATTGAATCGTTTTATCATCTTCTGTTTCTGGATCAAACCGTGTACTAACGTTCGTTACATTAAAAACATCATCAAACTGTGTTAATATATTGGATGTTTCACTTTCATTATTGCTGTCTCTGTATACCAAAGAAGCAGTGAGTGAAGTTTTATCATTAATATACCATTCCACGCCAAAATTAGAATTGAATCCTTTTCGAATACGATCAAACTCACGATCTTCTTCCAAAAACGTATTGGGATTGTCTCCATTAAAATATTCGGTAAAGGTGTTTGAATTTCCAGGAACTTCACGATAATTATATCCTGTAGTCGTAAAAAAGTTAAAATCGCCTGTTCGGAAGTTGAGGTTCCCAGAAACGCCATATCCTTTAGGATAGGCAACATTGGTCGTAATAGCACCGTTGACACCTTGTAATTTGCTTCGACGGAGAATGATATTTAAAATTCCAGCTGTTCCTTCGGCGTCATAACGTGCTGATGGAGATGTGATAATTTCTACTTTTTCAATCGCTTCTGCGGGAAGTTGTCGTAGTGCATCAGTAGAATTTAAACCAACCAAACCAGATGGCTTTCCATTAATTAAGATTCTAACGTTGTCATTTCCTCGTAAGGCTACATTTCCTTCTACATCCACTGAAACTGAGGGCACATTGTCCAACACGTCGCTAACAGTTCCCCCACGAACGGTCAAATCTTTTCCGACATTGTAAATCTTTTTATCCAGTTTAATCTCTACAGTTGTTTTCTCTGCAATCACTTCAATAGCTTCCAATGCTTGTGCGTCTTCTGCCAAGAAAAAAGTTCCAATTGACATATCTTCTTGTAAAGACTTTTCGTTAACTTGTTGCGATTTAAACGAAATAAATTCTATTGTAATATCGTAAATGTCAGCTTCTACTTCAATAGAAAAAGCGCCTTTTGCATTCGTGATTCCGCCTGTAACTGATCTTTTTTTGCCAGCATCTTGAAAAATAATAGTAGCATATTCTAGTGGTTGATTGGTAGATTTATCAAACACTTTTCCCGTAATAGTGACTTTTTTGGCTTGTTTTTTAGTTTGTCCCACTACAGTAATTGTCATTCCTATAAAGCATAGAAAAAAGAGTAATTCTTTCATTTTGGTGATTCGTTTCTTTGTGTATATAGCATTTTTTGATGTCGGTTTGACTGCAAAGAAACTACAAGGTTTAACGGATTTTCGTTAAAGATGTGTTAAAAGAAAAACCCAGCGTTTTCGCTAGGTTTTTGTCTTATAAAATGGACGTAATATTTTCTGGTGGACGTCCAATAATTGCTTTCTTATTATGAACTACTATTGGGCGTTCTATCAATTTCGGATTGTCAACCATTGCTTGAATGATTTGGGCATCACTTAACTCTTTTCCTTTGTAATTTTCTTTCCAGATTTTTTCATTCTTTCGAACTAATTCTAAAGGTGTAATTCCAAGCAAGGAAATAATTTCAGTAAGATCAGTCACCGAAAGTACATCGTCTAAATACTTTACGGTTTCAAAATCTTTTCCATACTCTTCCAAAATAGCTAAACCTTGTCGTGATTTGCTGCATCTTGGATTGTGATATATTTTCAGCATGTTTTTTAGGTGTTAGATGTTAGGGATAGAACATCAACTATGTATGTTGTTATAATTCATCTTCTTTCTTTTGTCCCATGGTCATTAAATACGCTTTTAAGAACTCATCAATATGTCCATTCATTACAGCATCTACATTTCCGGTTTCGTGAGCAGTACGTACATCTTTTACCAGTTTGTAAGGATGCATCACATAATTTCGGATTTGCGATCCCCATTCAATCTTCATTTTTCCAGCTTCTATATCGTCACGCGCTTCCATCTGCTTTTTCAACTCAATTTCATACAATTGCGATTTCAACATTTGCATGGCTCTTGCACGATTATCATGCTGCGAACGTGTTTCTGAACAAGAAATTTGAATTCCTGTAGGTTTATGAGTTAGCTGAACTTTGGTTTCAACTTTGTTTACATTTTGTCCTCCAGCACCACTTGAACGTGCCGTCGTAATTTCAATATCTGCAGGATTGATGTCAATTTCAATAGTATCATCTACTAATGGATATACATATACAGAAGCAAACGAGGTATGACGTTTAGCATTACTATCAAAAGGAGAAATACGTACCAAACGATGCACGCCATTTTCACCTTTTAGCCAACCAAAAGCATAATCGCCTTCAATTTCTAAAGTAACTGTTTTAATTCCAGCAACATCACCCTCTTGATAGTTGAGTTCTTTGACTTTATAGCCTTGTTTTTCAGCAAACATTAAATACATTCGCATGAGCATACTAGCCCAGTCACAACTTTCCGTTCCACCAGCGCCAGCCGTAATTTGCAGTACAGCACTCATATTGTCACCTTCGTCAGACAACATATTTCGGAATTCTAAATCCTCAATTTTTATAGTAGTTTTTTCAAATTGTGCGTCTACTTCTTCAACAGTGGCATCACCCTCTTTGTAGAATTCATACAAAACCTCTAGATCTCCAATTAAGTCAGCAACTTCATTGTAGTCGCCAACCCATTTTTTTTCTCCTCGGAGTTGTTTCATAATGATTTCAGCTTCTTTCGGATTGTCCCAAAAGTCAGGAGCATAAGTTTTCTCCTCTTCGTTGGAAATTTCTATCAGTTTGGCATCTATGTCAAAGATACCTCCTTAACGCACCAAGGCGATTGATAAGATCTTTTATTTGATCTGATGTTATCATGTTTATTCTTTTAATTCCTACAAAAATAAGATGTTTTACGTATATTCATAGCCTAAATTAGAAAAACCACTAGAATCAACAAAACTACTGTTTCTTGTCATAAAAATGACAATTCTAGTTTTATATAAATGACACTTGTGATGAATAAATATATTTTCTTGGTTTTCATTTTCTTATACACTTCAGTGAGTGTGTCTCAAGAGAAAAAGAAAACGTATCCACGTCAACAATATGAAGGATTTTTTAATTTTTCTTATGAAGAGAAAACCGATAAAATCTTTTTAGAAGTAGAAAAATTGAATGAAGATTTTTTGTACGTGTATTCATTAGCAAGTGGTGTTGGATCTAATGATATTGGTTTAGACAGAGGACAAATTGGTAATGAAGTAGTAGTTCAATTCCAAAAAATGGGGAATAAATTGATGTTGGTGCAGCCAAATTTGCGATACAGAGCTAATACTACGAACGATTTGGAACGAAAAAGTGTAGGACAAGCTTTTGCAAAATCAGTGTTATTTGGTTTCCCGATTATTTCAGATAAAGACAAAAAATATACGATTGATTTGACGCCTTTTTTATTACAAGATGCACATGGTGTCATAGGCGCTTTAGCAAGTAATAAGCAAGGAGTTTATAAGGTTGATGAGACAAAAAGTGCACTTTCTTTAGAGAGAACCAAAGCATTTCCTAAAAATATAGAGTTTGAAGCACTGTTAACGTTTTCAGGAAAGCCAAAAGGAGGAAACATAAGAAGTGTAGCACCTAATGCTTCATTGGTTTCCGTAACACAACATCATTCGTTTGTAGAATTACCAGATGATAATTATAAACCAAGAGTCTTTGACCCGAGAAGTGGAGCCATAAATATTTCATATTACGATTATGCAACACCGATTGAAGAACCGATGTTGAAACGTTTTATAACACGTCATCGTTTGGAAAAGAAAAATCCGAATGCAGCTAAAAGTGAAGCAAAAGAACCTATCATATATTATCTGGATCCTGGAACTCCTGAACCTGTACGATCTGCTTTGTTAGATGGTGCGCGTTGGTGGAATGAAGCTTATGAAGATATAGGCTATATCAATGCTTTTCAAGTAAAAATGTTGCCAAAAGATGCAGATCCAATGGATGTACGTTATAATGTAATTCAATGGGTACATCGTTCTACACGTGGTTGGAGTTATGGTGCAAGTGTTTTAGATCCTAGAACAGGAGAAATTATTAAAGGTCATGTGAGTCTAGGAAGTTTGCGTATTCGTCAAGATTTTTTAATTGCACAAGCATTGTTAAATGCTCCTTTTGAGAAAAGTGATGTCAATTATGAACCGATGTTACAGATGGCGTTGGCACGTATACGTCAATTATCAGCCCATGAAGTAGGACATACAATTGGATTTGCGCATAACTTTGCTGCAAGTACCAATAACAGAAGTTCTGTGATGGATTATCCACATCCAACCATTAAAATTAGCAATGGAAAGATAGACTTATCTGACGCGTATGCAATAGGTATTGGTTCATGGGATAAAGTTACGGTAGCATATTCATACTCAGAGTTTAATTCTGCGGAAGCGGAAAAAATAGGCTTACGAAAAATTCTAGATGATGCATACAAAGCTGGACATCGCTTTATTACAGATGCGGATGCACGACCAGCTGGCGGTGCACATGCCAATGCGCATTTGTGGGATAATGGAAAAAGTGCTGCAGCAGAATTAGAAAATGTATTGGATGTGCGTGCTTTGGCCATCAAAAACTTTTCAAAAGATAATATTCGTAGCTATGAACCATATACGGTTTTAGAAGATGTGTTTGTATCTTTATATTTCTTTCATAGATATCAAACAGAGGCAACTTCTAAGCTTATTGGCGGATTGGAATATAATTATGCAACCAAAAATGATGGACAATTAATTACAGAAGCAGTTTCACCCAAAAAACAAAGAGAAGCTTTGAATGTAATTTTACGAACCCTAGATGTAAAAACGTTAAAAATTCCATCTAAAATTCTTGATTTATTTCCTCCTAGAGCTTATGACTACAGACGATCAAGAGAATCATTTAAAGGAAATACTGGAGTTGTCTTTGATGCCGTAAGTCCAGCAGCAACGGCAAGTGATATGACATTAAAGTTTTTATTTCATCCAGAACGTGCTGAACGTTTAATTCAACAAAAAAGCCTTGATAAAAGACAATTGGATTTTATGGAAATGACCGAAATAATTTTGGATAAAACCTTATACAGAAGTTATTCCAATGCATATGATCGAGAGTTAGGACATGCAGTCAATGTAAATGTATTGAAGCATTTAATGAATTTAGTAAAACATGCAAACGCATCACCAGCTGTAAAAGCTCAAAGTCAGTATATATTGCATGAAATTGCAAATAAGGTAAGATTAAAAAAATATAAGGACGAGGCAAAACCCTATCAATTCTATTATTTGGAAATGTTAGATCAGTTTAAGAAATACCCAGAAAAGTTTAAACCAGAAGCATCTCCAAAAATTCCAGACGGTTCTCCCATAGGAACAGACAATTGTCATTATAACCATTGATAATCTTTAACCTAAAAATCAAATACCCAAAACCAAAAAAAATGCGAATCAATTTAATAAGTGATACGGTTACCAAACCGACTCCACAAATGCTCAAAGCAATGTTTGATGCAAAAGTAGGAGATGATGTTTTTAAGAAAGATGAATCTATTAACCACTTAGAGAAAAAAGTAGCTGAAATGTTTGGCAAAGAAGCTGCATTATTTTTTCCGAGTGGAACGATGGCGAATCAAACAGCCATTAAATTACATACCAATCCAGGCGATCAAGTTATTTGTGATAAAGATGCTCATATTTATAATTATGAAGGTGGTGGTGTAAGCTTTAATAGTGGAGCATCTTGTAAATTGATTGATGGACATCGAGGCATGTTTACCGCAACGCAAGCCAAAGCAGCGATTAATCCGCCAGACTTTTATCACAGTCCTTTGAGTTCATTAATAGCACTAGAAAATACCGCTAATCGTGGCGGTGGAGCTTGTTGGGATTTTAATGAAATAGAAAAGATTCATGCAGTAGCACGCGAACATGATTTAGGGTTTCATCTAGATGGAGCACGCTTGTGGAATGCTTTGGTAGAAAAAGGAGAAACTCCTGAACAATATGGAAAAATCTTTGATACAATTTCTGTGTGTTTGTCCAAAGGACTAGGGTGTCCAGTAGGTTCTGTTTTAGTTGCTGATGAAGAAACAATTCACAAAGCCTTGCGAATTCGTAAAATATTAGGTGGCGGAATGCGTCAAGCAGGATATTTGGCAGCCGCAGGAACTTATGCTTTAGACCATCATGTAGAGCGTTTGGCAGAAGATCATGAAAAAGCTAAGGAAATAGGAAAAGTGCTCCAAAGTTTAGCAATCATCAAAAAAGTAGAGCCTATTGATACCAATATTATTATTTTCTATTTACAAGACGATGTTGACGAAAAAGATTTTTTGGATAAACTTGATAAGCTTGGTATAGATTTGATTGGAATGGGAAGTGGAAAACTTCGAATCGTAACTCATTTAGATTATACTGCTGAAATGCATCAACAATTCTTAACAGTGATAAAAGAAGTCATATAATCATCTTACAACACATAAAAAAAGCAGCTCATTGAGCTGCTTTTTTTTAAACATATTTTTCTACTCTGTCAGGTCTTTAACTTCTGCGCTTCCAGCATTTTTCTTTACAGATTCAATTCCGTTCTCCATTCCTGCTTCGCTTGCGTACATTTGACTACTTCCAATTATTTGTCCGTTACCAGCTTTTAAATTGAAATGGAATTTTCCATTTTTAGCAGTTTTACGCTCAAATTTACTATCGTCAATAGAATTCTTTTTGCAAGATTCTATACCGTTTTTAGCACCGCTTTTATCAGCATATCCTTGGCTAGACATGATGATTTGTCCATTCTTAGCTTTTAGATTAAAGTAGAACTTTTGATTGTTTTCACTTTGGAATAATTCAAACATATTTAATTAGAGATTTAGTTAGATAAGTAAATATATCAAAAATATATGGTAAAAGAAATGTAGAAAAGTGCATTTTTAAAATATCCTACAGGGTTTTTCCCTAAAAAATGCTTTTTAGCGAAAAAAAGTGCTTTTTGACGCAATATTATGTTAGCATAGTATTATCGTAATGGATTTGACTTAATAATAGATAATTTCGTTCATTGTTAATCATTAATAACAATAAATAAATAATTAATCATTTAAGACATGAGAAAAAAACTATTTTTCGGACTAGCCTTAGTCTCTGGTTCTTTTGCTTTCGCGCAAGATTTGCCAACAAATCCAGAGCCAGGAAAATGCTATGTTCGTTGTGTTACACCCGATGTATACGAAAATCAGGACGTGCAAGTTATGGTATCGCCAGCCTACAAAAAGCTGAAAGTTGTCCCAGCAAAGTATACCACTGTAAACGAAACTGTAGTATCAAAAGTAGCAGGAGAAGAATTAGCTGTTGTCCCAGCAGAATACGGAACTGAAACTTTTGAAGTAGTAACAAAAGAAGCATCTCAACGTTTGGTGAAAGTCCCATCACAAAAGAGTAGAGATACTGAAACTGTAGTTGTAAAAGAAGCAAGCTACAGATTAAAAATTGTTCCTGCAGTGTATGAAACTAGAACTTTTGACGTGGTTACAAGACCTGCGTACCAAAAAGTAGAAATTGTTCCAGCTGTGTATGAAACAAGAGATGTTGTGATTATGGTAAAAGAAGCTTCTCAACGTTTAGAAGTTATTCCTGCTGAGTGGGGAAAAGAAACTGTAACATATAATAAAAGAGAGTACGGTTCTTCTATTAGTATTCAAAGAGCATCTTTTATAAGTGATTTTGAAACTATTGAAATAAAGCCTGCTGCTGCAGAATGGCAAATGAGTGAAATTCCTCCAGCAGATTGTAACTCTTCAAATCCAGATGATTGTAGATACTGGTGTTACAAAGCAATTCCTGCTCAAAACGAAGTTGTGCCTGTACAGCGTTTAGCAGCAGATGCTTCTTCTGTAAGAACTCCTGATTGTGATCCTAACAATAATGGTGGAAAGCCATGTGGAGAAGGAACATTTACAAGAACTATTATGGTGAAACCGCCTAGTACTCGTGTTATTACAATTCCTGAAGTAACAAAAACTATCAAGAAAACGGTAATGGTTACGCCTCCAACTACACGTATTATTGATGTACCTGCAGAAATTAAAACGATGAAGCGTAGAGTAATGGTTACTCCTCCAACTACGGAAAGAATTGAAATTCCTGCTGTAACTGAAACTGTTAAGAAAACGATCATTACAAACGAAAGTACTCGTGTTGAAGATATTCCATCTGTAAGCAAGACGTTTAAGAAAACAGTAATGACTTCTGCACCTTCTACAAGAACAATTCCTGTAGCTCAAAAGCAAGCTACTTTAAAGACTACAAAATTAGTCGAAGATTCTCGTGTAGTTGAAACTGAAGTTCCTGCAGTATACAAAACAGTAACAAAAGAAGTTTTAACTAAAAAAGGTGGTTTAACTACTTGGAAAGAGGTAGATTGTAAATTGTTAACATATAATAATTTAAACATCAACTGGAACTTAGGTAGTGCTACATTAACAGCTGCTGCTAAACGTGAAATTGATCAAAAATTATTACCAGTTTTACAAACAGGAGTTTCTGTAGAAATCGCTTCTCATACAGATTCAAGAGGAACAGCTGCTAGTAACGAAGCTTTATCAGAAAGAAGAGCGCAAGCAGTTACAAATTACTTGATTTCTAAAGGAATTAACGCCAGTAAAATTGTTTCTAACGGATACGGAGAAAGAAGATTATTAAACAGATGTAAAGATGGTGTTTCTTGTACAGAAAGAGAGCACTTGCAAAACAGAAGAACTCAATTTAGAGTATTAGATCAAAAGTAATTTAGACTAAAACAAAAAATAGTTTTTGAAATATAAGGGAAGTTAATGGGCTAGCCTTTTTTGAGTACTATTTAATTGTAGAATAAAAAAAGATGGTTGAAAATTAGTTTTCAGCCATCTTATTTCTTTTACTGATAAAATAATGTTTATTGCTATTTAGCAAGTAACATATAAAGTAGGACAGTTTTGTATTGTTGGAGGCTCACAACCTACTGAAGGTGCACAAGTATCTGTTTCCACAGGAGCAGGACATGGTGCATGTCTTGCGTTGATAGACGCACAAGTAAATGGACAAGAATTTTGCCAAGTAGGCCCACCACCTACTACTGTGTTTGATTTAAGATTGGAAACTACGTTTTTACCTAAACTTAACTTTTGTGAAAATTTGTTTTTTTTCATAATTAAAATTTTGAAATGATTTAGTTATTTGTGTATAATGTAAAAGCAAAATCATTAAAAATGCTACTGTAGTTTCCAGAGCAACTATTTTAGTTTCCAAAATGAAATGTTTCTTTGAAATTACCAAAAAAGTAAATGGGAGAAATAAGCCTTACCGAAATATCTTATAATCTAAAAAAGTACATTCTGTGATGCTGTTGGAGTAATTTTAAGTTTTTAAATTGAATAAAGCGACTTCTTTTCCAAGAAAGAATAAAAAAATCGCCTAAAATTATTTTTAGACGATCTCTTTCGTATGATTATTGCTGAATTTTTATTTAGAAAACATATCCATACCAGGAATATTTGGTATTCCGTCTTTTGCTACAGCAGATACTTCCGTTTCATGAACTTCTCCAGCACGCTTAATAGCTTTATTTAGAGTTAAAATTAAATAATCTTCTAATTGTTCTTTATCTTCTAAAAGTTCATCAGCAATTGTAATAGTTTTAATCTCACGATTAGCAGTGACGGTCACGCTTAATAAGCCATCAGAACTTTTCTCATCAATCAAAACTGAATGCAAACGCTGCTTTGTTTCTTCTACTTTTTTCTGGGTTTCTTTTAGTTTACCCATCATTCCCATTAAGTCTCCAAACATTTGTATATATAATTAAAGGTTACTAAGCACAAAATTATTAAATTGTGGACTTTTTAAGACACTTTTTAAATGAAAAAAAGAGTAATCGTCTTATAGATTAGTTTAATACACTTAAATTTCTGTAAAAAGAAGCTTCAAACATGAAAAAAGACATACCTGTACCCGTCGTCGCCAAGAAACAGACAAAACTTGAAAAACATGGCGATGTAAGAATTGATAATTATTATTGGTTGAATGACAGAGAAAATCCAGAAGTCATTGCCTATTTAGAAGCAGAAAATGCATACAATGATACTCAAACAGCGCACACAAAAGATTTTCAAAAAGATTTATTTGAAGAAATAAAAGGTAGAATAAAAGAAGACGATTCTTCGGTTCCGTATAAGTTGAATGGATATTGGTATATAAAGAAGTTTGAAGAAGGAAAAGATTACCCAATTCACGCTCGTAGAAAAGGCTCGTTAGATGCTCCAGAAGAGATTTTATTTGATGTAAACGAAATGGCAAAAGGACATTCGTATTACAAGCTTTCAGGAATCAGTATTAGTCCTGATAACAAATTGGCTGCCTTTGGTGTAGATACGGTAAGTAGACGTCAATATGTAATTCATATTAAGAACCTAGAAACTGGAGAAATTTACCAAGAGCGCATCGAGAATACAACGGGTAGTTCAACTTGGGCAGCAGATAATAAAACATTATTTTACACAAACAAAGATGAGCAAACTTTACGCTCAGAGAAAATATACAAGCACAAACTCGGTGATGATGTAGCAAATGATGTAGTAGTGTTTCATGAAACAGACGAAACCTTTATCACATTTATCTACAAAACAAAATCTAAAAAATACTTAGTTATTGGCTCACTTAGTACCTTGACTATGGAATACCGAATCTTAGAAGCAGATAATCCAGACGGAGAATTTAGAGTCTTTCAAGAACGTGTTCGTGGTTTAGAATACAGTATATCGCATTACCAAGATCATTTTTATGTATTGAGTAATAAAGATGAAGCGATGAACTTTAAACTTTCCAAAACTCCTGAAAACAATACAGGAATGACACATTGGGAAGACATCATTCCGCATCGTCCAAATGTACTCTTAGAAGATATTGAAATCTTTAAGGACTATTTGGTATTGAGTGAACGTGACAATGGTTTAAATAAAATTAGAATCATTCGTTGGGACGAAACAGAAGATTACTATTTACCGTTTGATAATGAAACGTATACGGCGAATACAAGTGTCAATGTGGACTTTGATACTGATATTTTACGATATACATACAATTCAATGACAACACCAGCTTCTGTGATCGATTTTAATATGCTGACTAAAACCAAAGAAGTTAAAAAAGAGCAAGAAGTATTAGGAGGAAAATTTGATAAAAATAACTATACGTCAGAGCGCTTATGGGCAACATCTGCCGATGGAACTGAAATTCCGATGTCAGTAATCTATAGAAAAGGCATCAAAAAAGATGGATCAAATCCATTATTACAATACGCGTATGGCTCCTATGGTTCTACAATTGATCCTTATTTCTCTTCGGCAAGATTAAGTCTGTTGGACAGAGGATTCATTTTTGTAATCGCACATGTTCGTGGAGGAGAATATTTAGGAAGGAACTGGTATGAAACTGGAAAACTAAAACACAAGAAAAATACTTTTACAGATTTTATTGATTGTTCTAAATATTTGATTGAACAAAAATATACTTCGCCACAACATTTATATGCATCAGGTGGAAGCGCAGGAGGATTATTAATGGGAACAATCGCAAACATGAGTCCCGAATTGTACAATGGAATTATGGCTTCAGTTCCTTTTGTAGATGTTATAACCACAATGTTAGATGATAGTATTCCGTTAACTACTGGAGAATATGACGAATGGGGAAATCCGAACGAAAAAGAGTATTATGAATACATGAAGTCGTATTCGCCTTATGATAATGTAGAAGCGAAAGCCTATCCAAATATGTTAGTCACAACAGGATTACATGATTCGCAAGTACAATATTGGGAACCTGCAAAATGGGTAGCTAAGTTACGAGAGCTAAAAACGGATGACAATATTTTACTCTTACATACCAACATGGAAGCAGGTCATGGAGGCGCTTCTGGACGCTTCGAAGCTTTGAAAGAAGTAGCCGAAGAATACTCGTTTTTACTGGACTTAGAAAATATAAAAGAGTAATTAAAAAATTTAACTTAAATTTGCAAGGTTTTGCTTATTTTCGAAACGTATAAAAATAAAACCCTGTACCAACTTAATAGTTTTTATGGAACAACAAATTAATGCTTTTGATAATGTACTCGAACTTATCGGAAACACACCTTTGGTTAGATTAAATCATATTACAAAAAATATCAAAGGAAATTTCTATGCAAAGGTTGAGGCATTCAATCCAGGACATTCAACAAAAGATAGAATCGCTTTATATATTATTGAAGAGGCAGAAAAGAGAGGAATCATCAAACATGGTGATACTATTATAGAAACGACTTCAGGAAATACAGGATTTAGTATTGCAATGGTAAGTATCATTAAAGGATACGAATGTATATTAGCAGTGAGTTCTAAATCTTCTAAAGATAAAATAGACATGTTGCGTTCTATGGGCGCAAAAGTATATGTGTGTCCTGCACATGTCAGTGCTGACGATCCACGTTCCTATTACCAAGTAGCAAGACGTATTCATGAAGAAACAAAAGGTTCTGTGTACATCAATCAATATTTTAATGAATTAAATATTGATGCACATTACAAGACAACAGGTCCAGAAATTTGGAAACAAACAAACGGACAAATCACACACTTTGTAGCTTGTAGTGGAACAGGAGGAACCATATCAGGAACTGCAAGATATCTAAAAGAGCAAAATCCTAATATTCGAGTTTTAGGAGTAGATGCTTATGGCTCTGTATTGAAAAAATACCACGAAACTAGAGAGTTTGATGCTAACGAAATCTATCCATATCGAATAGAAGGACTAGGGAAGAACTTAATTCCTACGGCAACAGATTTTGATGTAATTGATAAATTTGTCAAAGTAAAAGATGAAGAAAGTGCACATAAAGCACGTGAAATCTCCAAAACTGAAGGTTTATTCGTTGGCTACACAAGTGGGGCTGCCATGCAAGCCATAGAACAATTGGCAGAAGAAGGAGAATTTGATGAAAATAGTAATGTTATCGTAATCTTTCCAGATCACGGATCAAGATACATGAGTAAAGTGTACAGCGACGAATGGATGAGTTCTCAGGGATTCTTTGATAGTAAAAATCTTGAAGAAGCACAAAAAATAGAATACATCAAATAAAAAAAACATATTCTAACATATTTAAAAACAGCATGATACAAATGATGCTGTTTTTTTGTACGATCTACTTAAAATCCATAAAGAATTTCTGAAATAAGTAGCAATCTAACATAAAAGGCTAATAATTATGATAGCCTCATAAAAATATTTATTTTTGCCGTTGAAGTTTCCAAAAAAACTTCATAAATTACAGTAACCCGAATTTGATACAACAAGAAAAATTAAGATAGATGAAGGATTTATTTGCTAAAATATACAAGGATAAAGGACCATTAGGAAAGTGGGCATCACAAGCAGAAGGATATTTTGTTTTTCCGAAATTAGAAGGAGAAATTTCTAATCGAATGAAGTTTCAAGGAAAAGATGTCATTACTTGGAGTATTAATGATTACTTAGGTTTAGCAAACAATCCAGAAGTTCGTAAAGTAGATGCGGAAGCTGCAGCTACTTATGGTTCAGCATACCCAATGGGTGCACGTATGATGTCTGGTCACACAGATTTACACGAACAATTACAAAATGAATTGGCGGAATTTGTAGGGAAAGAAGCTTCTTACCTATTAAACTTTGGATATCAAGGAATGGTGTCTACGGTAGATGCTTTAGTGTCTAAAGATGACATTATTGTGTATGATGTAGATTCACACGCATGTATTATTGATGGAGTGCGTTTGCACATGGGAAAACGTTTTACCTTTAAGCACAACGATATTGAAAGTTTAGAGAAAAACTTAGAAAGAGCTACGAAAATGGCAGAACAAACTGGCGGAGGAATCTTAGTGATTTCTGAAGGAGTTTTTGGAATGCGTGGAGAGCAAGGAAAATTAAAAGAAATTGTAGCACTTAAGAAAAAATATAACTTCCGTTTATTTGTTGATGATGCACATGGTTTTGGAACACTTGGAGCAACAGGTGCTGGTGCAGGGCAAGAACAAGGAGTACAAGACGAGATTGATGTGTACTTTGCAACGTTTGCAAAATCAATGGCGAGTACAGGAGCATTTATTGCAGCCGACAAAGAAATCATTGACTATTTAAAATACAATTTACGTTCGCAAATGTTTGCAAAATCATTGCAAATGCAATTGGTAGTTGGAGCGTTAAAGCGTTTAGATATGTTACGCACCATGCCAGAATTAAAGCAAAATCTTTGGAAGATTGTAAATGCCTTACAAAGCGGATTAAAAGAACGTGGATTTGACATAGGAAGCACACAAAGTTGTGTAACACCAGTATATCTAAAAGGAAGTATTCCAGAAGCAATGGCCTTGGTAAAAGACTTGCGTGAAAATCACGGAATTTTCTGTTCAATTGTAGTATATCCAGTAATTCCTAAAGGATTAATTTTATTAAGAATGATCCCTACGGCATCACACACTTTACAAGATGTGGAAGAAACATTAGAAGCATTCTCAGCAATTCGTACGCGCCTAGAAGACGGAACTTACAAAAGAGTTTCTGCGAAGTTGATGGAGTTGATGGGAGAGTAGTTTTTAACGAAATAGAAATATAAAAAACCGTAACTAATCATAAGTTACGGTTTTTTTGTGGAAGTAAGTAGAAGTTCTATTCAACCCACAAAGCCTCTTCAACCGCCTTTGCATTCTCAAAAACAATAAACTTTACTACTTTTCCTTTTGAATCTTTCTCAAAATCAAAGCGTAAAGGAGCTTCTTTAATAAAAAGTATCGTTTCAGGTTCCGCGAATAACTTAGCATCCATTTTACCAGCTTTTATACGTAATATATTCTCCTTGCTATAAATAGTTACCATTCCTGTATTTGGCGCTTTACAGGTCCCAACAAATGATTTGGCTAAAGTTTCTGACAGTCCAATTCCTGATTTTGAACTATTAGCGGAAGCTTTTTGATGATCATAACTCAACACGTGTGACATGCGCCATGTTCCATTTTCGTTTTTCCATACATGTGCGAATTTAGCAGCTTTTGCAAGTCTTTCTTTTTTCCCGTTTTCGGCTAAATATAAAAGATGCTCGCCAGTAATAATAGCTGTAATCTGTTAGTAAATATATCTTTATAGTTTCTTTAATTGCTTCTCTGCGTAGTTTGGTATTCGGATCTACGCAAAGCGAAATTTTTACCAATTCGATCAACTTCTTTGAAGTCTTTATAAGTCCACCTTCATGATGATAAAACTCCAAATCGTCTATCAAAAACTGTTTAAAATTATCGACAGTACAAGAATTGTAAGCGTTCCAAAATTTGACGTCTAAGGACAAAATTTGTTTTTAAGATTTTGAGTTGTAGTTTGACTAATTGTGTAATTAGAAAATAAAAACATTCCCAAAGACAGAATGACAGATGTAAAATTTTTCATTTGTATTTTATATTAATTGATGAAAATGTATATCCTTGAAATGACTCAATAATAGTTCTGTATTAAATTATTATTACTAAATAGGAGCGTTTAAAATGGGTTTTTACGAAGTATTCTATGGGAGATAATATAGAAAATAGAATTTCGGGTAGTTGTAAAGTGCAGAAAATCATGTAAATAAAATGTTATTTTTAATTTAACTAAGATTAATTCTAAATAAGCTTGCTCAATTCAAATCCACATAATATATTTGCTGAAAAATTAGCAATACAAAAAAACATAATGATGAAAAAAGCATTTTTAGGATTATTAGCTCTTGCAGCTTTTACATTTACATCATGTTCAAGCGATGATGATGAAGGAAATGTAGTAGATAATGATGTAGTAGCACCAGCTACATATACATTTAGTAGAAATGGAGCTACAACAGTAGATTACAATGGACAAACGACTAGAATCCAAATGGGAGAAGAGCTTATCACAGCTCTTAAAAATAACACTGCAACAGAGGCGCAATTAGATGGAATGTTCGCACACGTTGAAGGAAATAATGACTTCAGTAATGCAGATTTAAATGCATCTGGTAAAAGTATTCGAAGCAAAACAGCTGCTTCTTCTGATTATTTTTCAGCAAACACAACCGATGCAAATGCAATCAAAGCAGATTTTGATTCTTGGATTGCGTCACAAGTTTCTGAAGTATTTCCAGCTTGGACAAACAATGCAACAGCAGGAAATGCAGGGCAGTTGCAAGAAGCAGGTGGAGGTTCTACACGTTACATCAGTGCAAAAGGTTTAGAGTACAATCAAGCTGTAAACAAAGGATTAATTGGAGCTTTAATGGCAGACCAAATGCTGAACAACTACTTAAGTACTTCTGTATTAGATGCTGCAACAAATAGAGCTGATAACGATGCAGGAACAGTTGCTGATGGTAAAAATTACACAACCATGGAGCATAAATGGGATGAGGCTTTCGGTTATCTTTATGGGACTGACAATGCAACTGCTCCAATCTTAAACGAAGATAGCTTTTTAAATAAATACTTAGCTAGAGTAGAAGGTGATACAGATTTCGCAGGAATTGCATCTGATGTATACGAAGCATTTAAATTAGGTAGAGCAGCAATCGTAGCTAAAAACTATACTGTACGTGATCAACAAGCAGATATCATCAGAGAAAAAATCTCTACAGTAATTGCTGTGAGAGCGGTATACTACTTACAACAAGGAAAAAATAATTTGGCATCTGATAAGGCAAGTGCTTTTCACGATTTATCTGAAGGATTCGGGTTTATTTACAGTTTACAATTTACACGTAAGCCAGGAACAAATGCACCATACTTTACAAAAGCCCAAGTTGATGGATTTATCTCTCAGTTAATGACTGGAAACGGTTTCTGGGATGTAACACCTGCAACATTAGACGAAATTTCTGATACAATTTCAGCAGAATTCAGCTTTACAACTGCTCAAGCAGGAAGCTAAGAGAAATTATTTAGAATTAGTATAAAAAAGTAGCGAATGTATTAGGATAACACTCGCTGCTTTTTTATTTTTGCATTGTTTATTTAGAATAAATAGAAATAAGAAAAGATGAAGAAATTTTTTACAGTAGTATTAGCAGCCCTATTTGTTGCGGCTTGTAGTTCAAGTGATGATTCTACAGATACAAACGAAGGCGGAAATGGAACTGCTTTTGACAGAGCAGCAATGTTAAGTAATGTAGCAGATAACATTATCATTCCTTCATATGAAGCACTAAATACAGAGTTAGAAGCTTTAGTAACAGCAAAAAATAACTTTAATGCAATACCAAATCAAACAAATTTAGAAGCACTTCGTACAGCATGGTTAACAGCTTATAAAGCGTGGCAACATGTAGAAGCATTCAACATTGGACTAGCAGAGCAAACATTATATTACTTTCAAATGAATACATACCCTGTAAATACTACAGATGTTGAAAATAATGTTTCTAGTGGAAGTTACGATTTAACACATCCAAATAATAATGATGCAGTTGGTTTTCCAGCTTTAGATTACATGTTATATGGATTAGATTTGACAGACACAGCTATCATTGCGAAGTATGATACAAATGCCGATTCAAGTAAATACAAAACATATCTCTCTGATTTAGTAAACCAAATGAAAACATTGACGCAATCTGTGTTAAGTGATTGGACCACAACGTACAGAGATACATTTGTTGCCAGCACGGCAAATACAGCAACGAGCGCAACAAATAAATTTGTTAATGACTTTATTTTCTATTACGAAAAAGGATTAAGAGCGAATAAAATTGGAATTCCAGCAGGAAACTTTTCTTCAACATCTTTGCCAGATAGAGTAGAAGCATTTTACAACAAAGAAGTATCTAGAGAATTAGCTCTAGAAGGATTACAAGCAGTACAAAATATTTTTAATGGAACTCACTTTGGTGGTTCTTCAAATGGAGAAAGCTTTAGAACATATTTAATCTCGTTAGATAGATCAGATCTAGCTACACAAATTATCAATCAGTTCAATACTGCTAGAGGAAAAATTCAAGAATTAAACACAAATTTTGTGACACAAATAAACACTGATAATACTAAAATGACAGAAGCGTATGATGCGCTACAAGCCGCTGTTGTTTTGTTAAAAGTTGATATGCTACAAGCATTCAATATCAACGTTGATTTTGTAGACGCAGATGGAGACTAAATAGCCAGATTATTCCTAAAGCTAAGGTTGTCGAATGAAGACAACCTTTTTTTGTATAAATGGTAAATGCTTCTGTTCTGTCCATGAAGTAAATAGAAGAAATAATTAAAAGCATTTCGATATAAATTTCGGAATATTCAAATCTCGATTATCGAGTGAGTCGTTTTCAAACATATTTGCAACAGCAAACTAATGCAGCGCCATTAGCTGTATTTCGTATTGGTTTTGGGTTGATGATGTGTTATGGAATGATTCGTTTTTGGGCAAATGGTTGGATAGAAAGTCTATATCTAGAACCAAAATTCCATTTCTCATACTATGGTTTCGAATGGGTAAAACCAGTAGGAAACTATACTTACCTCATCTTTATTATCTGTGGCTTGTCTGCATTTTTTGTTGCGCTAGGACTCAAATATCGATTGGCAATTATCACATTCTTTTTGAGTTTTACCTATATCGAATTGATGGATAAAACCACATATCTCAATCATTACTATTTTATTAGTATCTTGAGTTTTTTGATGATTTTCCTCCCTGCGAATGCCACTTTTTCAGTAGATAATTTATGGAGAAAAAGACGTTATGAAGCAATTCCAAAATGGACGATTAACGCAATACAACTATTATTAGGAATTGTGTATTTCTATGCAGGTTTGGCAAAACTTAATTCTGATTGGTTATTTAAAGCACAACCGCTAAAGATTTGGCTTCCGTCAAAATTTGACTTACCAATCATAGGAGAAACACTGATGCAGCAGGATTGGTTTCATTACGCTATGAGTTGGTCAGGAATGTTGTATGATTTATGTATTCCATTCTTATTACTCTACAAAAGAACGCGAATGTTTGCCTTTGCATTAGTCGTTTTTTTCCATGTATTTACGCGTGTATTATTTCCTATTGGAATGTTTCCTTTTGTAATGATTGTTGGAACACTTATTTTCTTTGATGCTGGTTTTCATCAAAAAATCATAGCATTTATAAAAAAAGCGATCAATCGTGTCATAAAAATCAAAACAGAAACCATACAAACGATCTCAAATTACAATTTCTCCAATAAAACCGTGGTCATTCCTATTGTAGTTACGTTCTTTGCAATCCAAATATTATTTCCGTTTCGATATCTGTTATATCCAGGCGAATTATTTTGGACAGAAGAAGGCTATCGTTTTTCATGGCGTGTCATGTTGATGGAAAAGGCAGGAATTTCAACCTTTAAAATTGTTGATGCAGAAACTGAAAACTTTTTTTATGTAAAGAATAGAGACTTTTTAACGGAGTTTCAAGAGAAACAGATGAGTTTTCAACCTGATTTTATTTTAGAATATGCACACTATTTAGGCGATCACTTTACGAGTCAAGGACATAAAAATGTACAAGTATTTGTAGAAAGTTATGTAGCACTCAATGGACGTTTAAGTAAACCCTATATAGATACAACTGTTGACTTATATCAGCAAAAAGAATCATTCAAACACAAACATTGGATTTTACCATTTAAAGATGATGACATTAAAGGATTTTAGTACACTTATGATCATTTGTTTGTTCAGCATTTCCCTAGCTGCACAACAAAAAATTTCTGGAACTGTAACTGCAACTGATACCCAAAAACCGATTGCGAATGTTGATATTTACGATCAATCTTCGGGGAAGTTAGCCACGACAAATGCAGCAGGTTATTATGAATTTACAACGGAGGAAAAGAAATTAACCCTAATCTTTTTTTCGTACGAATATAATGTTGTTGAAAAGTCGATTACTACAGATAAAAATGTAGTTTTTGATGTTTTATTACAACCTTTAGGAGAACAATTGTCAGAGGTTGAATTGAATGTTAGAAAAACAAAAATTTTCGCGTTAAAGCGACTAAAAGATGTAGAAGAAACGGCAATTTATGCAGGAAAGAAAACAGAAGTAGTTTTGGTTGAACAATCAATGGCAAATTTGGCTTCCAACAATGCACGCCAAATCTACAGTCAAGTTGTAGGCTTGAATATTTACCAAAATGACGATGCAGGATTGCAATTAAATATTGGAGGTCGCGGTTTGGACCCAAACAGAACGGCAAACTTTAATACACGTCAAAATGGCTATGACATTAGCGCGGATGTATTAGGATATCCAGAAAGTTACTATTCGCCTGCATCAGAAGGTTTACAGGAAATTCAAATTATTCGTGGAGCAGCTTCGTTGCAGTACGGAACACAATTTGGAGGTTTGGTTAATTTTGTCATGAAAAAACCAAATCAAGCAAAACCATTTGAATTTATCACAAGAAATACATTAGGAAGCAATAACTTATACACCAACTTTACCAGTGTAAGTGGAACAACTGGGAAATTTAGTTACTATTCGTTTTTTAACTATAAAAAAGGAGATGGATTTCGTCCAAATTCTGAATTCGAATCTAAAAATGCCTACGCACATGTTGGCTATCAATTCAATGAACGTACAAAGTTTGAAGCAGAAGTTACCTATTTACGTTACTTAGCAAAGCAAGCTGGTGGATTAACAGATGCGATGTTTAATGAAAATCCTTTTCAGAGTAACAGAGCGCGTAACTGGTTTCAAATTGATTGGTTGTTATATAACTTAAAATTTGCACATAAATTCTCAAAAGACACGAATTTTACCTTTAACTTTTTTGGATTAAATGCAGAGCGTAATGCATTAGGTTTTAGAACAAATCGTGTGAATCAAGTAGATCCAGGTGGCGAACGTGACTTGATAAAAGGTGACTTTAATAACTTCGGATTTGAAGCACGTTTGTTGAGTAAGTACGAAATCTTTGGGAAGAAATCGACCTTTTTAATTGGTTCTAAATTTTACAAAGCCGATAACACTGGTGCACAAGGTCCGGGAAGCTCAGGAAGCGATCCGAATTTTGAATTCCAAACAGCAGATTTTCCAAACTATCAAAATCAATCTGCTTATGATTATCCAAACTTGAATATGGCAATTTTTGGAGAGAATATTTTTTATCTAAATGATAAATTATCAATTACACCAGGTTTCCGATTTGAACATATCAAAACTGATAGTGACGGATTCTTTAAGCGAATCAACTTAGATGGTGCTGGAAATGTTATTTTAAATGAAACGGTTGACAATAGCGAAACCCGTGAACGTTCATTTGTATTATTTGGACTAGGAGCAAGTTACAAACCGACAGATGCTGTGGAAATCTATGGAAATATATCACAAAACTATCGATCGGTGACGTTTACTGATATCAGTATCATCAATCCTGCGTTTGCCATTAGTCCAACCATTGACGACGAAAAAGGAATGACGATCGATTTTGGAGTTCGCGGAAACTACAAAAACTTCCTTTCCTACGATGTTGGTGCTTTTGGATTATTCTATAATGACCGAATTGGTTTTGTACAACGTGCTTTTACTGATGGAAGTGTAAAAAGTGAGCGCGGAAATATTGGTGATGCTGTCATGTACGGTTTTGAATCCTTATTAGATTTCAACCTGAATGAGCTTTTAATCAAAAACAATGATTACAGTTTCAACTATTTCATCAATGCGGCTATTACAAATTCAGAATACACAAAATCAGATGAAAATGGTGTAGAAGGGAAGAAAGTTGAATTTGTGCCAAACGTAAACTTAAAAACAGGAGTTCGTTTTGGATATAAAAACTTCTTATCAAACATTCAGTACACGTATTTATCACAACAATTCACAGATGCTTCTAATGCGGTAGAAAGCAACTTAAGTGGTGTTATTGGTGAAATTCCTGCGTATGATATTTTAGATATATCGCTATCATATACGTATAAAAACTTCAAACTAGAAGCTGGAGTAAACAATGTATTGGACAACGAATATTTTACACGACGAGCGACAGGATATCCTGGTCCTGGAATTATTCCATCAAACAATAGAAATTTTTATACGACATTACAGATAAAATTTTAGTTTTCATCTAAATGCGGATTGCCGTAATTGATTAATATTTAGTGTTTTTTTTTTGATAAGAACATTAAATATTTATTATGGGAAAATTAGAATCGAACAAACTAGCTTTAAACAAAGAATTAATTATTAATCTTTAATCAAATAATATTGAAATAGATATGCTGAATTGTTCTTTAGGAAAGAAGACTCAATGTGGATGTCATTAAACAAGAAAAGCGAGCCTACAAACGGTTCGTTTTTGTTTCTTGTTAAAGAAGGACACTGTCCAAAATTTTGTGTAAATGATATAGACGGGTTTAGCTCTATTTAGAGTTGAACCCTTTTTTCAAATATAGTTAAAAATTGATTTAATATTAATCCCCAATTGTGGATTGGT
>Ga0189286_100024_pt1 | contig 134087 bp, 133 predicted proteins | sample UW69minimetaG_FD_130330 | JGI IMG/M metagenome (GOLD analysis project Ga0189286, IMG submission 130330) | Marine microbial communities from the Costa Rica Dome - UW69 mini metaG | ecosystem: Environmental > Aquatic > Marine > Oceanic > Photic zone | place: Costa Rica: the Eastern Pacific... | reverse complement strand
TCAAACCCAATAGATTCATACGCCCGTACCGCCGCTTCATTGGCCGCAAACAAAACGGCCCGCGTCGCACCTTTCTCCCGTGCTTCCTGCAAATGCAACGCCACCGCCCGCCGCGCCAGCCCCTGCCCGCGCAATTCCGGGGGCGTATAGACCCCGCCGATCTGCACCGTGTCCGGCAAGGTCGCATTGAACCCGGTCTTGCTCACTGGCACGCCGTCTTTGAGCAAAATGCGGTGCGTGTCTCGCTCAATGCAGCGCGCAATATCCTGCGCTGCGACCTCGGCACATTTATTTGCCGGCGTACCCAGAACCTCGCCATGGTAAGCCGTGCGCCACTTCACCGCCAAAGTCCGGTGCTCTTCGCCAAGCGGCACCATGCTGAACCCGTTGCAGTCCGGTATCTTGAGCCGCGCCAATTCCAGCCGATAGCCCGGCTCGCGCTCATTGAGCGACATAGGTCTGTCGCCCAGGCCAGTGGCTTCAAAAAACGCCGCCACCTGCGCGCCGTCGCCCAAACATCCAACCAGCTCCCGCTCTGCCCAAAAATCCTGCGTTGCCAGCCAATCTTCTTTTGTGGCATCCGGGGCCTGCATCAAGATCATACCGCCATTGGACAGCGCAAACAGCCCCTTGCGGTCCCCATCCAACGCCCAAATGCGCATCGCGCGGTCGGCAGAACCATGCAGCCCGTATTCATTGAGATTGCTCAAAAAGAACATCGAGCTCTGCACATGCCTGTGCAGAAACGCCGTAACCCACGCAAGGTCCGCTTCCGTGACTGCGCGCCAGCTCACTGCCAGTCCCCCAGGCTCTGCTGCCACAGGGTCATCGCCGCCACTGCCGCCGTGTCCGCCCGCAAAATCCGTGGACCCAGGCTCACCACATGGGCAAACGGCAAAGCCTTCAACCGGTCCCGCTCCGCCTCAGAAAACCCACCTTCCGGCCCAATCAAAATTGCCCAAGACCAACCGTCTTTTCCCGGAATCGGATCGCTAGCGATCCGATCAGCGCCCGATCCGCCCCCACGGGCGGGCGCTTCGCGTCCACCCTCGGCTCGGCCGCTGGGCAGCGCTTCCAGCCAAAGCTGCTCTCCCACCTCGGCCTCATCGCAGAACATCAACTGACGCCCTTCAGGCCACTCCGCCAGCAACCGATCCAGCTTCACCAGATCGCTAACCTCCGGCACGTAGGTCCCGCCACATTGCTCCGCCGCTTCCACCGCGTGGGCCTGCAGACGATCCTGCCGGATGCGTTCGCTGTTGGTGAAATCCGTATTCACCGGCACAATCCGCGCCGCGCCCATTTCAGCGGCTTTCTCAACAATAAAATCCGTGCGCGCCTTCTTGATCGGCGCAAAGCACAGCCACAGGTCCGGCGGCATCTGCAAGGGCTTGGTCTGCGCCTCGCACACCAGCTCCCCGTTGCGTTTATTCGCCACAGTCACAGCACAGCGCCACTCGCCATCCCGCCCGTTAAACACCAGCACCGGATCACCCACCGCCATGCGCATCACGCCAAAAAGGTAATGCGCCTGCTCTTTGGTCAGAGGAATGGTTTGCCCTTCCCCCAAGCCCTGCTCTACATACAGTCTGACTTTTGCCTGTTTCATGGGAACCGACATATGGCCGACACGCCCGCAAAGGAAGACCCCCAAACCACAGAGGGGCAAGTTTCTGACGCTGTGAAAGGCAATTGGGTCGACCATCTGGCCCCGGCCTGGTCCCGCCCCTACCTGCGCCTGTCCCGCGCTGACCGTCCCATTGGCACTTGGCTGTTGCTGCTGCCCTGCTGGATGAGCCTGGCGCTGGCGATATTGAGTGATGGTCAGGCCACGCTGCATGATCTCTGGATCGCCGTCGGCTGCGCCATTGGTGCTTTCCTGATGCGCGGCGCGGGCTGCACCTGGAACGACATCACCGACCGCGAGTTTGACGCGCAGGTCGCGCGCACCCGTTCGCGCCCAATCCCGTCAGGCCAAGTGACCGCCAAACAAGCCGCGGTCTGGATGGTGATCCAAGCCCTGATCTCCGCCGCCATCCTGTTTACGTTCAACGTCAACGCCATCCTGCTGGGCTTCGCCTCCCTGCTACCCGTGGCAGTCTATCCCTTTGCCAAACGTTTCACCTGGTGGCCGCAGGTCTTCTTGGGCCTTGCCTTCAACTGGGGCGCGCTGCTGGCCTGGACCGCCCACACCGGCAGCCTCGCTTGGCCCGCCGTGATCCTCTACGCCGCGGGCATCAGCTGGACATTGTTTTATGACACCATCTATGCCCACCTAGACACCGAAGATGACGCCCTCATCGGTGTGAAATCCACCGCGCGGCTGTTTGGCAAAAACAGCCCGCAATGGCTGCAGGGCTTCCTGACCCTCACCATCATGCTCTTTGGCTTTGCCGTGCTGATGGTCACCATCGAGCGCAGCCCCGCCTCCATGGCCGTCGCCCTGCTCGGCCCGCTCACCATGGGCTGGCACATGCAATGGCAGCTGCGCCAGCTCGACACCGAGGACCCCGCCGTGCTCCTGCGCCTGTTCCGCGCCAACCGCGACACCGGCCTCATCCCTCTGCTGTTTTTCGCCACCGCCTTTTTCCTGTGATTGCAAGCGGGGTCATAACCCCGTATCAACCATGCACCACTGGACGGACCACACTTTCTGAATGCGACTTTCTTCCCTCCTTATCCTTTTTGTTACCTTCGCCACGGCTGGGCTTCTGAGCCTTGTCGCCGCGAGCCTCTCCGCTGATCTGATCGAAGACACCTCCAAGTCCTCCGTCGAACTCGAGCTTTCCAAGTCCGGTATGGACTGGGCCGAGGTGCACGCCGAAGGCCTGCAGATCTTCCTCGCGGGCGTGGCGCCGTCAGAGGCAGACCGCTTCAAAGCCATCTCCGCCGCGGGCCGCATCGTCGACGCCGCGCGCGTGATCGACAATATGGAAGTGCCCGCCACCGCCGCCATTGCGCCGCCACGTTTCTCCGTGGAAATCCTGCGCAACGACGCGGGCATCTCGCTGATCGGCCTGATCCCGGAAAGCGCCGCACGTGACCGTCTGCTGCGCGAGTTGCAGGACATCTCCGACAGCGGAGACGTCGCCGACCTTCTGGAAACCGCCGACTACGCCGCCCCCGCAGGCTGGTCCGCCGCCTCCCGCTTTGCTGTCTCCGCCCTCAAAGACCTGCCACGCTCCAAAATCTCGGTGCAGGCTGGTCGCGTCGACGTGACCGCCATGGCCGACAGCCCGGAGCAGCGCGCCGAGCTGGAAATCGACCTCGCCCGCCGTGCGCCCAATGGCGTTGAGGTGAACCTCAACATCTCCGCCCCGCGTCCGGTGATCACCCCCTTTACCCTGCGCCTTGTCAAAGGCGGCGACGTCACCCGCTTTGACGCCTGCTCTGCGGACACTGACAAAGCCCGCGCGCAAATCCTCACCGCCGCCCGCGCCGCAGGTCTGACCGGCAATGTGGACTGTGTGATCGGTCTTGGTGTGCCCTCCACCAGCTGGGGCGACGCGGTGGCCACCGCCATTCGCGGCCTGAATGAACTCGGCGGCGGGACGCTGACCTTCTCCGATGCCGACGTGACCCTGACCGCGCTGATGGGCACCGATCAGGCTCTGTTTGATCGCGTTGTTGGTGAGCTCGAAGGCACCCTGCCCGAGGCCTTTGCTCTGCTGGCCACCCTGCCGCCGACACCAGAGGCCGAGGACGAAGCTGTGGCACAGGAATTCACCGCCACGCTCAGCCCCGAAGGTCTGGTACAACTGCGCGGCCGCCTGCCCAACGACATCGCGCGCGACACCACAGACAGCTACGCCCGCGCCCGCTTTGGCACCGAAACCGTGCATATGGCAACCCGCCTGGACGACACCCTGCCGCCCACCTGGCCCTTCCGCGTGATGGCCGGTCTGGACGCGCTCTCCCTGCTCAACAACGGCTCCCTGATCGTGACGCCCGAGGCCGTCTCCGTCACCGGCAACACCGGCAACACCGAGACCAACGCCCGCATCGCGCAGCTGCTGGCCGACAAACTGAGCCAGACCGATCACTTCGCCATCAACGTCACCTATCTTGAGGCGCTTGATCCGCTGGCGGGCCTGCCCACCAACGAAGAGTGCATGGCCAACATCCAGGCGCTCCAGGACGAAACCAAGATTGCCTTTGAACCCGGCAGCGGCACGCTGGATGCCAGCGCAGCCGGGATCATCGACAAGCTGGCAGAAGAGCTCAACGCTTGTCCTGATCTGCAAATCGAAATCCAGGGCCACACCGACAGCCAGGGCCGCGAAAGCATGAACCAAGCCCTGTCGCAAACCCGCGCGCTGGCGGTTCTGACCGCACTGCAGGAACGCCGCGTGCTGACCAAAGGCTTCCTCGCCCTTGGCTATGGCGAGAGCCAGCCGATTGCTGACAACGACACCGCAGAAGGCCGCGAAGCCAACCGCCGCATCGAGTTTGTCCGCATCTTCCCGGAAGAAGAACAGGCCGAAGCCACAGCAGAAGAAGGGGCAGAAGCCACCGACGCTGAGGCTGCGACCACCGAAGCCGAGGCAGCACCAAGCGAAAACGAAGCAGACGCCACCGAGGCGGGCACCGCCGAAACCACATCAGAGGAGTCCTCTGAGGCAGCATCAGAAGACGCTACTGAGGCCGCCGAGACCGCCGACGAAGCAACCGCCTCTGAAGCCGACGCAGCCACGGACGACACAGCCGCCGACGCCCCTGCCACCGAGGCAGACGCCACAGCGGACACCGGCACAGAAGCTGCCCCAGACGAGACATCCACAGACAACGCCGCGCAGAAAGACGGCGAGGAGACCCAGACCAATGACACGAATTGAGTTCATCCTGACCACCGCCGTCATTCTGTTTGTGGCCTTCTGCATGGGCTGGTTTGCCAATTGGCTGGTGCACCGCTTCACCCGCGTCGCGCAGTCTGACGTCGACCAGCTGGAGCGCATGTCCCAGGAACTGCACGAAGCCGAAGAAACCCGCGATCAGGCCATCACCTACCTGCAACAGCGCGAGGCCGAGCTGACCAACCAGCTCACGCAAACCGAAGCCGAACTCCGTGCCGCCATGGACGGCCTGCGCGACGCCCGCCAGGAAGCCGAAGAACTGCGCATGCATGTGGAACGGCTAGGCGGGGCTTAATCAGCACCGGCCAGCGCTTGGGTTCTGCCCGCTAAAGCGCCCAGAACGTTTGAATAAGCTGGTTCAATCCGGTCTGAGTCCCAGAACCAAAGATAAAACCCGCGATCCACTTCAAGCTGCTTTACCAGGGTTCCACCTTCGACCGGCGTTAGATTCCAGCGATGGTCAAAGGTAATCACAAGCGGCACCCCACCTTTCTGGCGTAGCTCCCGCTCAGGGGTCAGAGCTGTGACGGTTGCCGTCATTTCCAGCAACTTGCCAGACGGGTCCCGAACCGTGTTCTGTACCCGCTCGCCTTCGACATAAGCGCCATTGACCTCCACAAAGACCGGGTTCCACTCTGGGTAAGCGGCGGTATCCATCAACACCGACCAGACAGCCTCCGGCGGTGCCGCAATCACTGCCTCAACCTCAAAAGTCTTGCGCGTCAAAGCGCCCACTATGGCGATCATGGCCAGTAGTGAAACGCTCCATTTTAGGGCCGTCCAAACCATCACATGAACCGATCAAACCAGCCCATGAGGTTTTCCGGATGGGAGCCTACATAGTCATATGCAGCAAATCTGCTCGTCTCCAGATCCAGAAGCTTCAGCTCTTTTTCAACTGTCAGCCCGTCAAAATAGTCTTGCACCATGCCCATTTCGGTCCAAGGATCATTGGTGTTTTGCACCACCAGCGTCGGTACCGTGACTTTGGGCGCATCTTTGACAAAATCCGGCTTGCCCATGTCGAATCCAAGCCGCTTCTCGCTGACCTTTTCCCCGGCACGCGCCATGAACCCCGGCATGCTAAGCGCTTTCACAAAGCACGTATAAAGCAGCGGTTGCACCGCAATCAGTGCTTTGACGTTTTTGCGTTCTGCAAGACCGTTCTCCCGGCCATAGGCATATGTCGTGGACCCGGCGCCCATGCAAATTGACAGCAACCCAATGGACGCCTCAGGAAATCGCTTGCTGACAAAATCCACGGCGGCGATGACATCCTTGCCCTCTTCCGGCCCCCAGGACACCCAAGGAATGGGGCCGAGATCGCTTTCTCCATGACCCCGCAAATCATACATCAGCACTGAGTACCCCTGTTCCACCAGATACTCCGCCTGTCGCAGGAACTTGATGTCTTCTTTCCAAGGCGTGATCATGCCGTGCCCTTTCGGGGTCCAACCACCGCGGTTGCATTGCACGCCAAAGTGGCTCTGCACAATCACCTTGTCGCTGCCACCGTTGATCAGCCAGCCGCGCAAGGTGACGCCATCTTCGGTCTTAAAAGACACATCCTCGTAGTCCAGCGCATAGGCTTCGGGGCTGTCAAACAATGGCGATTGGTTCGGCTTCACCATCATATTGGAAATCATATTGCCAAACATCATTCATACTCCTCACAAATGCGCGTCATACCAGGCGATCATCTCCGCCGGGTTCTGACTGAAATAACGATACCCTTCATAGCGCACCGCCGTACCTTCGATCCAAAGCAGCTTTTTGTCGCTATTGGGCAGCTTGTCGTAAATGCCCTGTGCATCGCTTGGTTTGGTTGTCATGTCCTCTTTGACCTGCACCACCATGGTTGGCAAAGTCACTTTGTCCGAGCGCGCAATTGCTTTGCTGTCCGTGTGACGGAACCCGCAGTAGTAGCTGTAGCGTTCGTTGAACCGCTCAACCGCATTCTCCACGCCGTTGTCACTCAATGCTCTCTCAATGAATGGTGCGGCTGACAAAGGCTGCAACGCAATCATGCAGGCGATGTCTTCAAACTCTTCGGGGTGTTTTTCCATGGCGATAAAGGTCGAATTGCAGACCATACACTGACTGTGTAGTGCAATCTTGGCATTCGGCATCTTCTCTTTGGCAAACCGCACGGAGCCAATGACATCGCGCCATTCAATCGCGCCAACACCGGTGATGCTGCCAGCACCGTCCGCAGAATGACCATGCCCACGCAAATCGTAGGCAAGCACATTAAAGCCAGCATCATGCAGAGCCTTGTAGGCCTCGACAAAATTGACCTCAAAACCGCCCTGCCCGGTCCACGGCTCCAAGTGGCCGGGATAGCCGTAGCGATTGGCCCCGATGAAATGGTTCACAATGATCAGCTTGTCGCTGCCCTCCGCTGGAATGAACCACCCATCCAGCATCACGCCGTCCATGGCTGGGAAGAACACGTCTTCATAGGCCATGCCATAGTCAGACGGGCGTCGCAGAATTGGGGTGCGGAACGAGAAACTAACGCCTTTTGCAATCTGGCCGATCAGGGCGTCTTCTTGGGTTTTGTCCATGAGAAGCCTTCCTTTGTTTGGGCCAACAGGCCGCGATACGGGAACAGGCTCGCTGCGATGGCAGCGGCGCTGACTTGAAAAAACTGGCGTCGGGTTGGGGACATGATTAACCTTACAACTTGATCCCATTTGTACAGTTGTATTTTACATTCCGACACGACTTGTCAAGTCATTCGATGTCGACTATTTGACGATCATGACCAAGCACACGCCCATCCCCTTGACGGAAACCGAAGAAAAAATAATCGATGCGGCCACCCGCTGTTTTGTGCGGTTTGGTGCGCGCAAGACGTCAATGAACGACATTGCGTCAGACGCGGGCGTGTCACGACAAACGATTTACGACCTGTTTGGTGGCAAGGATGAGTTAATCTGCGCCGCGATCCGCAAGATCACCGACCACAATCTAGCCGAGGTGCGCCGCCTTGCCGGCGCCCATGAAACACTCGGGGAAAAGCTCAACGTCTACTTTGCTCAAACCATAGTGAAGAGCTTTGAAATGATCGCCACCGCCGGTGATCCAGAAGACCTGATCACCGGTCACAACAAAGCAGGCAAGGCGGAAATCGCGCGGTCGCACGCCCGTCATGAGGAACTGGTTGCAGAATTTCTGACCCCATATGAGAACGCATTAAAAACCGCTGGCCTGACCGCGATGAGCCAAGCGCACTTCTTAGTCACGGTGGCCATGGGATTCAAATATGGGGCGGCGGATCGCACCGATCTGGATCAACTGTTGCGTGACCTAAAGATCAATTGCCTTGCACTATTGGACGCCGCCTGAATTCTAAGTGCCATGACCACGACAGAGCAGTCGATCTCACACCTCACCTCAAAAGCTGTTGCCTAAAGCGATGGTGCACCGCGCGGTGGATTTACGCTTGCCTGCCGCGCGGTCGCAAGACCACGCACCTCCGCAAAACAGTCGCGATACCGACAAAATACCGACGTCCCAAACGGACCAAATCCGCCGGTTAACGCAGCTGCATCACCAGCGGCTCAGCGCGTCCTCATCTTCGTCTTTGGCAGCAACCCACTCAGCCCCGTCCGCAGTGTATTCTTTCTTCCAGAACGGCGCGCGCGACTTCAGGTAATCCATGAGATACTCCGCCGCCTCAAAGGCATTCACCCGATGACGCGAGGCCGTGGCGACCATCATGATCATATCGCCCTGACGCAGCTCGCCATGACGGTGGATGACCAAAACATCGCCAAGCTCCCAACGGCTTACGGCCTCTTCGGCAATTTTCTCCAGCGCCTTCTGGGTCATGCCGGGATAGTGCTCAATCACCATCCGGTCCATACCGCCCTTGTCGGCATCGCGCACCACACCGGTGAAGGTGACAATCGCGCCCATATTGCTTTGCCCGCTGGCAAACTCCTGCGCCTCGCGGCCAAAATCAAACGGCTCTTCCTGAACAACGACGCGCATGAGAGACCTCTTAACCGCCTGTCATTGGAGGAAAAAACGCCACTTCACGCACACCTTCCAACGATGCGTCAAAGTCGGTCAGCTCCTGATCCACCGCGACACGCAAGGCGCTCAAATCCGAAAAGGCCACCTCATACCGCTCTTCGCGTGTTTTCAGCTCTTCCACCAACTGCATCACGGTTGTGGCGTTGGTCTCGACCTTTTCTTTCGGGATACCAATGCGCTCCCGCACCCATGCAAAATAGAGAACATCCATTGTGATCAATCCTTTAGATGCGGCTTCGCCTTGTTGAAGTAGTCCACCCCAGTGATAGCGGTCAACGCCCCAGCAATCCACAGCAACAAAAGTCCTACCCAGCCGCTCCACACCATCCCGGTGTGTTTCCAACGCAGCCCCTGCAGGTCCTCGACCTCGCCCGCCATGATCTGATCAAACAGCTCCAAATCCATGCCCCAGGCCGACATGCCAAGGTAATGCTCAAACACGCCCTGGCCAAAAAGGAACGCAATCGCAACCATTTGCGTCGCCGTTTTCCATTTCGCCAGTTTAGTCACCTTTAGCGTTCCGGCTGTATCGCCAAGGAACTCCCGCAGGCCCGACACAAACACTTCGCGGAACAAGATCATTGTGGCCGGCAGTACCAGCCAAGGCGACATGGAGCTATAGCCGACAATCACCATCAGCGCGATCACCACCATCGCCTTATCGGCAATCGGGTCCATCATCGCACCCAGCTTGGTTTCCTGCTTCCACAACCGCGCCAGATAGCCGTCAAACCAATCGGTCACCGCAGCCACCAAAAACAGCATCAGCGCGAACCAATCCGCGTAAGGCCTTTCAAAATAAAGAAACATCACAGCAACCATCGGGGCTGCAAACAGGCGCATCACAGAAAGGATGTTGGGAATGGTCCAGGTCATGCCCCTGACTTAGCCTGTCTCCCCTCTCAGGGGAAGCGGGTTTGTGACGTGCTGCTGCCACCATGGCCCAGAGCCCACAAATCTGTGCTACACTGGCATAAGGCAACACAGGCAAAACCCTCGGGCGCGCACCGTCAGAGAGGAGATGCCCTTATGCAACCTGTTGTATTGCTTGTTGGAAAACTGCCCAATGTGATTGGCGCCGTACCGCGCCAACTTGACCACCTGCCCATTCAATGGCTCGGCGCGCACGACCACGGCGAAGTTATCCGTCAGTTGGACACTGAACCGCGCATTTGCTGCGTCATCATGGGGGCCAGCATGGATGACGACACGCGCGGGGACCTGATTGGTCTGATCGCCACCCGCCGCCCCGACCTGTCGATCCACCTCAAGGACCGCTCTTCCGGCCCAGATGGCATGGTTGGTTTTGTTGAACAGATTGTTGAAAACCTCGTGCTACGCGGCAAGGTGCCTGCCTAAAGCGTCTTGCCAAAATCCTGATCCTCATTTTTGGCAGGGCGCCCACGACACTGAGGGGTTCCGCCGCGCCCGACCTTTTTTTCTGGTTCAGACCAAATGTCGGACGCTTTAGGCAACACCCACCGCGCGCAGGGTTTAACTTCCTTCGTGGAAAAAGTAGTAGATTGTCTCCGCCAGCTTATCAGAGACGCCATCTACGGCTTTCAAATCCGCGAGATTGGCTCGGGTCACCGCTTTTGCGCTGCCAAAATGCGCCAACAAGGCCCGTTTCCGTGTCGCGCCCACGCCCGGCACGTCATCCAGCGGCGTTGCGCCCACAGCTTTGGCGCGTTTCGCACGGTGTGTGCCAATCGCAAACCTATGCGCCTCGTCGCGCAGACGTTGGATGAAGTACAACACCGGATCATTCCGGCGCAGCGCCATCACGCTTTTTCCAATCCGGTGGAACTCTTCCTTACCGTGGTCGCGGTCCACCCCTTTGGCCACGCCCACCATCGGAATATCCGCCACACCATGTTCCACCATGATCTCATGCACGGCGCTGACCTGCCCGGCGCCCCCATCGATCAAAAGGAGGTCCGGCCACATGCCTTTGTCCCGTTCAGGATCTTCTTTCTGAAGCCGCGAGAACCGTCGGTGCAGGACCTCTTTCATCATGCCAAAATCATCGCCGGGCGTGATGTCATCGCCTTTGATGTTGAACTTGCGATAGCTGTTTTTCATAAAGCCGTCAGGCCCAGAGACAATCATGCCTCCTACCGCATTGGTGCCCTGTAAGTGGCTGTTGTCGTAGACCTCAATCCGTTGCGGTGGCCCACTCAGATCAAACGCCTCAGCCACGCCGCGCAACAGCTTCGCTTGGGTCGCGGTTTCGCTCATCTTGCGCCCCAGGCTCTCCCGCGCATTGCGCAGCGCCCCGCTGACAAGCTCCGCTTTCTCACCTCGCTGTGGCACCAGTATCTCAACCTTGCGGCCAAGCTTGTCACTCAAGGCATCCGCCAGAAGCGCGCTGTCTTCGATATCATCGGACAAGATGATCTGCCGCGGGGGATCTTTGCTGTCATAGAATTGGCCAACAAAGGCCTGCATCACCTCTGCCTTGCTCACATCTGGCCCAACCCGCGGATAGTAATCACGGTTGCCCCAGTTCTGGTTCGCGCGAATAAAAAACACCTGAACACAGGCCTGCCCGCTGTCCATGTGCAACGCTATCACATCAGCTTCTTTCACACCCTGCGGGTTGATGCCTTGTGCGCTCTGGACCTGGGTCAACGCCCGGATACGATCTCGCAAAGCCGCCGCCTTCTCAAACTCCAGATTGTCGGACGCCACCTGCATTTCCGCAGCCAGATCCGCCTGAACTTTGGTGGAACGCCCGCGCAGAAAATCATCCGCTGCCGCGACAAGCTTGGCATAATCCTCCTTGCTGATTTTACCGCCACACGGCCCAGCACAACGTTTGAGATGATAGTTCAGACAAGGGCGATCTCCAGCTTCCACTTCCTTGTCTGTGCAACTGCGCAGCAGAAAGACCTTCTGCAAAGTGTTCAATGTGCGATTGACCGCGCCGGCACTTGCAAATGGCCCATAGTATTTGCCTTTGCGCGTCTTGGCGCCCCGATGCTTTTCGATACGAGGGAAGTCGTGTTCCGACGAAATGAAAATATGCGGGAAACTTTTGTCGTCGCGCAGCAGCACATTGTACTTCGGCTTCAACTGCTTGATCAGGTTCTGCTCCAAAAGCAGCGCCTCGGTTTCCGTCTTGGTGGTCAGAAACATCATTGAACTGGTTTCGGAGATCATCCGCGCAATCCGGCCTGAATGGCCGGCAGGTCTCGCATAGTTTGACACCCGCGCCCGCAGATTTCGTGCCTTGCCGACGTACAACACCCGCGCCTGCGCATCGAGCATGCGGTACACACCGGGCGATCCATCCAGTGTTTTAAGGTAGTTTTGTATACATTCGTGTCCCGTCGGGCCGCCAGGACTTTCAACGCTGTCAGAGGTCATGTGTTTTCAAATATGATTCTTTTGGTCGGGCTGCAATCTTGACGCCCCTGACGCAAGAGTAAACAAATCCACGGAAGCTGTGGATAAGTCTGAAGATATCTTTTGCCCTCACGCGGATTTCCCTTGTTTTTGGCTGCTTTCGGCGCATTGCCTAAAAATTAGGCGCAAAAATAAGCTATTGATTTCAAATGAAAGTTTTTTACCCACATCTCAAATTATTGAAATCATTAAGAAAAAGTAAAATTTATGTAACGGAACCGTGACCGGTGCAAAACTTATCTCTGATATACGTGTTTCGCCGCAAAACGCTGGCGGTGTTACCGCAATCAACCTACCCTGCGGCAAAGTCTCTCTCAGCACGTCACCACGTCAAATGCTGGCCGCCATCCACGCAAATCGCCTGCCCAGTCACAGCTTTGGCATCCAGCAAATAGCCCAAAGCCGCGGTAATATCGTCCACGCCAACGCCCCGGCCAAGCACTGTGCCAGCCCGCTCAGCCGCAAAATCCGCAGCGTCCTGATGCGCCCCTTGCAACGTCGGCCCCGGCGCGATGCCATTCACTCGGATATGCGGCGCCAATCCCTGCGCGGCTGTCTGGGTCAGCGCCCAAAGCCCCATCTTCGCCAAAGTGTAAGTCGAAAACTCCGGCGTCAGGTTGCGGATACGCTGATCCAGCATGTTCACCACCAGCCCTGCCGCCACCGGCTCGCCCTGTGCATCTTTCGCCGCCGCGAGGCATTGCGCCGCCATCAGCTGCGTCAAAACGTAGGGCGCCCGCAGGTTGCTCTCCATATGGCGGTCCCAACCCTCTCTGGTTGAGGATTGCACGGAGTCATCCTCAAATATTGATGCATTGTTGATCAGGCAGGTGATCGGCCCACCCAGTGCCGCAACACTCTCTGCAAACAGGGCTTTGGTCTGCGCCTCATCCAGAAGGTCTGCCTGCACCGCTACACTCGTCTGTCCGCAGGCCTCAATCGCCGCCACGGTCTCTGCCGCCCCGTCATCTGAGGTCGCATAGTGCACCGCCACGTCATATCCACGCCGCGCCAATGCCACGGCCATCGCTTGTCCAAGCCGCTGTCCGGCGCCAGTTACCAATGCCCGCGCCATATCAGTCTCCGCTCAAATTAGGTCAGGGTTATCAAGATGTAAGCTAGATAGAGTACGGTGAGAATGACACCCCAGATGCGTGTGATGTCTCTTTTTAGGAAAACAAATGGGATCAGGATCAGGGACGCGCCCAGCATCACCAAGAAATCAAACTCGAAGAAGTCCGGATCCACGCGGATCGGGTGAATGATCGAGGTGATGCCGATGATGGCCAACAGGTTGAACATGTTGGAGCCAATCACGTTGCCCAGCGCCACATCCGCCTGGCGGCGCAGTGCGGCCATCACGGTGGTCGCCAGCTCTGGCAAAGAGGTGCCCAGCGCGATCAGCGTCAAGCCGATCACCGTGTCGCTCACGCCATACCGCCGCGCAATGATCTCGGCGTTGTCCACCATCAAGTCCGCGCCGAGCGGCAGCCCCACAAGACCCAGAATGAGGAAGACAATGATGCGCCACCACGGCATGTCCGGGTCCGCGCCTTCAACCTCTTCCTCGTCCATTTCCATGGCGGCCTCGGCCTTCTTGTGGCACCGCGCCTGATAGAATGCGCTGCCCAGCACCAACGCCAGCGCGCCCAACAAAACCAAACCATTGCCAAAGCGGAAGAAACCATCCGCAGCCAAGGCAATGAACAGCACAGAGGCCGCAATCATCATCACAAAATTGCGCTTGGAGTTGCAGTGGCTGGTGTGGATCGGCGCCAAAATGGCCGGAATACCCAGAACCAACAGGATGTTGGCAATATTGGAGCCAACAACGTTGCCGATCGCAATGCCCGGCGCGTTTTTCAACGCAGCCTGGATGGAGATCAACAGTTCAGGGGCAGAGGTGCCAAAGGCCACAATCGTCAGCGAGACGATCAACGCCGGAATCCCGATCCGCAACGACAGGTTCACCGCGCCACGTACCAGCGCGTCCCCAGCCAATAGCAGGATCACCAAACCCAGCGATACCAGCAACCATTCCATGCGCTACCCCATGTCCTTGCTGCAGGGGCACGGCCCCTTGCCAATTTTGTAACGCCCGCACTTGGGGCATTTCTTTGATTGCAGCTGCTTCTGGCCCGGAAACCGGAGCTTGCCAAACATCGCGAGCACCGCCATGCCGACCAAAAACAGAGAGACAATCTTTACCAGCACGTCAGAGTCCAAACCGCGCGAATTGCGCTCGCTCTTCAATGCCTGCAACCGCATCCTGGGCGAGTGAAGCCCCAAAACGCTGCCACATCGACCGTTTGATGCCATAGCGGCGCAGCTTCACTTTGTCCCCAAAGCGCGCCTTCAAAACCGGCACCAAATGTCCAATTTCGTCGATCAGACCAACCTCTTTGGCCTGAGACCCGATCCAGATTTCTCCGGTGAACAGGTCATCATTGTCCGCAAGTTTCTCGCCCCGCCGTGTTTGCACATGGGCGATGAAATTTTGATGAATTTGCTCCAGCATCCGCTTCAGCCGGGCCACATCCTCGGCCTTTTCCGGCTTAAACGGGTCGAGCATCGATTTGCTTTTGCCAGCGGTATACACCCGCCGCTCAAATCCCTGGCGCGACAGGAACACATTCGCGCCGAAGCCTGCCGAGATCACGCCAATGGAGCCAACAACCGAGCTTTCGTCCGCATAAATCTCATCCGCCGCCGCCGCGAGCCAATAGCCTCCGGATGCGGCCACATCCTCAACAAAGGCAATGACGGGAACGTCTTTTTCCTCGGAAAGCCGCCGGATGCGGCTGCCAATCAGCGCGCTTTGCACCGGGCTGCCACCGGGCGAATTGATCTCAAGCGCCACCGCCGCAGGTTTGCCTTTGGCAAAGGCTTTTTCCAACAATGGCGCCAATGTGGCGTCGTTCAATTGTCCACGACCGCCTGCGGCAATCATGCCTTGCAGACGCACCACCGCCACTGTTGGCGCTTTTTTGGCAAAAGGGTTCAAGCGTTTCATCCCATGGCATGTAGAACGCGCATGGTCGTTTCACAAGGTAAGCCCCTCAGGAAAGCGATGTTTGTGAACAAAAATCCTGATGTGACGCGAGTCACCTCGCGTCACTCTGCAAATCAGGCCCGAATGCGCCAACCGGTTTTGAAGATCCACCAGATGATGCCCATGCACAGCGCGGTAAAGCCAAAAATTGCCAACAGGCTTAGCCCCACAGGCACATCTGCTGTGCCAAAGAATGACCAGCGGAAGCCGGAAATCAGATACACCACAGGGTTAAACAGCGTGATCTTCTGCCAGATCGGCGGCAACATCGAGATCGAATAAAAAGACCCGCCAAGGAACACCAGCGGCGTCACCACCAAAAGCGGGATCAGCTGCAACTGCTCAAAGTTGCCCGCCCAGACCCCGATGATGAAACCAAACAGCGAGAAGCTCACACAGGTCAGCACCAAAAACAGGATCATCGCCCAGGGGTGTGTGACCGGCACATCGACAAACATCGACGCGGTGGCCAAAATCACCACACCAATGAACAGCGCCTTGGTTGCCGCTGCGCCGACAAAGCCGAGCACAATCTCAAAGAAACTCACCGGCGCGCTCAACAGTTCGTAGATGGTGCCAATGAATTTGGGGAAATAGATGCCAAAAGACGCGTTTGAGAGCGCCTGCGTCATCACCGACAACATGATCAGCCCCGGCACGATAAACGCCCCGTAGCTCACGCCTTCCACCTGATCGATCCGGCTGCCAATTGCGGCGCCAAACACCACAAAATACAGCGACGTTGAAATCACCGGAGAAATGAAACTCTGCGCAATTGTGCGGAAGAACCGCACCATCTCAGAGTAGTAGATTGCCCATACAGCCGTGAAATTCATGCCGCGCCCTCCTTCACCAGCCCGACAAAGATGTCTTCAAGGCTCGACTGGTCTGTCTGAATGTCTTTGAGCTGCAAGCCAGCCGCACTGATTTCGCCCAACAGGCGGGTGATCCCGGTGCTCTCGCCTCTGGTGTCATAGTGATAGCGCAGCGCGTTACCTCCCTCGGCAATCTCCAGATTGTAGGCTGACAGGCTCTCCGGCACGCTCTCCACCGGCGCCTGCAGGTCCACTTGTAGGGTCTTCTGCCCCAACCGCTGCATCAGCGCCGCCTTCTCTTCCACCAGCAGCAGCTCACCACCGTTGATCACGCCCACACGATCGGCAATCGCCTCGGCCTCTTCGATGTAATGCGTGGTCAGAATGATGGTCACGCCCTGCTCTTTGAGCTGGGCAACCACATCCCACATATCCTTGCGCAGCTCCACGTCCACGCCTGCGGTTGGCTCATCCAGAAACAGCACGCGCGGCTCATGGCTCAGCGCCTTGGCAATCAGCACCCGCCGCTTCATCCCACCGGACAGCTCCATAATGCGAGAGTCTTTCTTGTCCCACAGCGACAGCTGCTTAAGGATCTCTTCGATCTTGGCCGGGTTGGCCTTCTTGCCAAACAAGCCGCGCGAATAGCTGACCACATCGATCACCTTGTTAAACGGCTCCAGGTTGATCTCCTGCGGCACCAGCCCAATCATCGACCGCGCCGCGCGGTAATCCTTGATCACGTCGTACCCACCCACGGTCACAGAGCCTGCGCTCGGGTTGGTTATCCCGCAAATAGTTGAAATCAAAGTGGTTTTACCTGCGCCATTTGGCCCCAGAAGCGCGAGAATTTCGCCTTCCTTGATGCCCAAGGTCACGCCTTTGAGCGCCTCAAACCCACCTTTGTAGGTTTTGCGCAAGTCTTTTATGTCTACAATCACCGCCGGCTCCCTCTTCCGGTCTGCACCTTTTTAAGCGGGCCACCCTATCAGGTGGCTGGTCCGCGCCAAGTGCACAAATTTTCAGAGGGATATGTGCACCACCGCACGGCTCTACAAGCCCGGTGATGCAATCTGTTTCACATGCAAAGGATTTCTTGCGTGGCTTAGCCGCCAGTCATCCGCTTCAGCAGACCCTTTTTCGGGGCCTCTTCCGCCGCCTCTTCGCCCTCATCCGCTGGCCCTTCCAAAGAGGTCTGCAAATTGGTGAAGAACTGATCCGCCATTTTCTTGGCAAAGCCATCAATCAACCGGCTGCCCAGCTGTGCCAGCTTACCACCCACTTTGGCGTCCACTTCATAGCTCAGCAACGTGCCGGTTTCGCTCTGTGCCAGCGTCACATCCGCGCCGCCTTTGGCAAATCCTGCCGCACCGCCCTTACCCTCCCCGGTCAACGTCAGGCTCTCGCCCTCCACCAGATTGGACAGCACAACCTTGCCTTTGAAAGTCGCCTTCACCGGCCCCACCTTCTGCACCACAGTGGCCTCAAAGCCGCCCTCTGCGTTACCGGTCACTTCTTTTGCACCGGGCACACAATGGAGCAGGCTGTCCGCGCTCAACAAAGCCGCCCAGACCTCCGCCACCGGGGCCGCGATTTCGCGTTGATCACTCATATGCATTTTGGCTCTCCTCCTGTGGCTCGTTGTCGCCAACCTAGGCAGATGCACAAACCGCTGCAAGCACACCAAGGTCGTAGCAGATCGCAAGCGCGACACCCTTTCTCAAAAATGGGGCACAATCATGTGTATACTGGGGTTGATCCCACGAAGTAGAACACCATATCACGACCAGATAAGTTAATCGCATTAACATAAGAGTTTCCGATGCCCTCCGACATCCAAAGAAAGCTGACAACCATTCTTGCAGCAGACGCCGCCGGCTACAGCCGTGTGATGGAGTTGAACGAGGAAGAAGGCCTGCGCGCCCTCAAAGCCGCGCGTGCCGTGTTCAAAAAATTCATCGCCCGCCATCATGGCCGTGTGGCCAACACCGCAGGCGACGGCCTCATCGCCGAATTTCCCTCTGTGGTCGAAGCGGTGCAATGCGCCATCGAAGTCCAACGCGAATTGGACGATCAGCGGCAAGACCCTGAAATGGCACTTAATTTCCGCATTGGCATACACCTTGGCGATGTCATGGTGGATGGCGAGGATCTGCTGGGCGAAGGCGTCAACCTCGCCGCGCGCCTACAAAGCATGGCGGAACCGGGGGGCATTTTGATCTCTCAGCAGGTGTACGACCAAGTGCGCGGCAAACTCACCGTTGGCTTTGACTACATCGGTGAACGCCACCCAAAAAATTTCTCCGAAGGTGTGCAGGTCTACTGCGTTGCCAACATGGCCAACGCCTATCCCAAAATGCACGTCCCGGAGCCAGAGCGCGCAACTCCCAATGTTGCGCCGCAAAGCGCCGCGCCCTTCGCAGCCAAAGCAAGCTCTTGGCCTGATGATGAGTTTGACGAGATCCTCAACAAGGAGCGCCCCCAATCTGCCCCCTCTGACGCAGAGGACGACGACGCCGAAGTCGCGCTACGGACGCGCGGCAAACAATTTGCCCTGATCTTTGGTGCGTTGTGTGTGATCGACATGATCTCCGGGCGCGGGCTCTGGGCCCACTGGCCCGGCCTCGCCCTTCTCACAGCATGGCTGTTCCAAGCGGCCCCCCTTTGGGCCAACACCCGGTTTAACCCCGCCACGCTCCGTGGCGCGGTGGTTGTCACTTCGCTGGTGCTCATCAATCTCTTTTCATGGGATGGATATTTCTGGGCCATCTGGCCAGCGGGTGCCTTGGGGTTTGCCGCGCTAATGCGCCGGACCCGCAAACGCACCTAAGCCCCGCCAAACAACCTAGGTGATGCTCCCTCTCCGACATTCCGGAGGGCCGCCCTTCTCTTGCCGACTCCTTTATTCCGCAATGCGGAATTAACTTCCGCATATTGACAGATCGGTCCGAATCCCGTCTCCTAGTCACAAGTGAAATTAAATTTCGCAATGCGAAATGACTTATCAAACAAGGGTTGGGAGCCGGTCACATGATTTCTAGAATCCTCAAACTCGAAGACGGTGTGGGCTGCGAATTTGGCCTCTCCAAATGGGTCAAAATCGATCAGGCCATGATCGACGCTTTCGCCAAGGCCACCGGCGAAGCGCAAACCATCCACACTGATCCGGACGCCGCCAAGGACACACCCTATGGCAGCACAGTGGCCCCCGGCTTCCTGACACTCTCCCTGCTCAGCCAGATGATCGCCGATGCCGTGCCCCGCACAGAAGCAGAAAGCACCGGCATCAACTACGGCTTTGACCGCGTGCGCTTTGTCGCCCCTGTCAAAGCAGGCGCCGAAATTCGCGGCCGCTTCACGCTTGCGAAATACTCTGAACCGCAGCCGGGTGTGATCGAGATGCAGTGGAACGTCACCGTCGAAATCAAAGGCGAGGACAAACCGGCGCTGGTGGCGCAATGGAAAAACCTACGTTTTGAACAGGGCGTCGAAACCTACGCGCAAGCCAGCTAAAGGCGCAAAACGCACCTCCGCAAAACAGCCGCGATACAGACGCAATACCGACGTGAAAAATCAGGACATTTCCCCATGCGCGACGCCCTCATTGTCTCCACCGCCCGCACCCCAATTGGCAAAGCTTACCGCGGCGCGTTCAACAACACCCAGCCTCAAGAACTGATCGGCCACGCCGTCACCCACGCGGTCTCCCGCGCTGGATTGGAAGGCCATGAAGTTGAAGACTGCATCATCGGCGCCGCGCTTCAACAAGGCGCCACCGGCGGCAACATCGCCCGCCAGGCTGTGATCCGTGCAGGCTTGCCTGTGACGGTCGCAGGCATGTCGCTCGACCGCCAATGTGCGTCGGGTATGATGGCGATTGCCACAGCGGCCAAGCAGGTTGTGCACGACGGCATGGACGTCGCCATCGGCGGCGGAGTGGAGTCCATCTCTCTGGTGCAAAACGATAAAATGCGCATGGACCGCCGCGTGGATCCGTGGATCAAGGAACACAAACCGGCGCTCTACATGTCCATGCTGGAAACCGCCGAGATCGTCGCCGCCCGCTACGGCGTGACCCGTGAAGATCAAGATGCCTACGCGCTGCAATCCCAACAACGCACCGCCGCCGCACAGGCTGCGGGTAAGTTTGACGATGAGATTGTGCCTCTGACTTCCACCATGGGCGTGATGGACAAAGAAACCAAAGAGGTGTCCTTTCAGGAGGTTACGCTTAAAAAGGACGAAGGCAACCGCCCCTCCACCACCTTGGAAAACCTGCAAGGCTTAAGCCCCGTGTTCAAAGACGGCCAACAGGTCAACGATGGCCAATTCATCACCGCCGGCAACGCTTCCCAGCTATCAGACGGCGCCTCCGCCTCGGTGATCATTGAAGCCAAAATGGCCGAAAAACAAGGCCTTGAGCCGCTGGGACGCTATGTTGGCGTGATGGCCGCTGGTCTAGAGCCGGACGAAATGGGCATCGGCCCGATCCATGCCGTGCCCAAATTGCTCAAAGCCCATGGCCTGACAATGGACGACATTGGCCTCTGGGAACTCAACGAAGCCTTCGCCTGTCAGGTGCTGCACTCCGCCCGCGTGTTGGGCATCCCAAACGAAATCCTAAACGTGAACGGCGGCGCCATTTCCATCGGCCACCCCTACGGCATGTCCGGCGCACGGATGGTTGGCCACGCCCTGATCGAAGGTAAACGCCGCGGTGCAAAATATGTTGTTTGCACAATGTGCGTTGGCGGCGGCATGGGCGCCGCGGGTCTGTTTGAAGTTCTGTAACGACCTAACTTCAAAAGAAAAAGCGCGGCGCCGCTGCCGGCACTGCGCTCGACAGTCGGAAAAGACTGTCTCAGCCGCCAACTGTACGTGACACAATCTCTGCCACGGTCCCGTCATCCATCATGGATTGTAACGCAGCGTTGAAGTCCGCAATGAATTTTTGGGATTCTTCATCCTGCCAATCCGCGCGAAACCCAATATGGGCGGTCTCTGCAGAGGCATCCAAAACGCGCACCACGCCTTTAAGACCTTTGCCGTTGATCACCATTTCAGCCGCCAACTGCTCCTGCACATAACAATCAATGCGCCCTTTCTCGAGCTTCTTCAGATTTTGCTCAGTGGTTTGGGCCTCTTGTAACGTGATCGTCCCCGCATCCACCATGTCAAAAAAAGCTTTGCCAGGCGTGCCAAACCCTGCGTTGTTGCCAAAGGTCAAACCTGCAAAATCTGCCGGATAAGCCCAATCCGATTGGGCTACGCCTTCTCGACAATAGACCGATACTTTCTCGGTCACCGGCGAGGTCGAATACGTTCCTATCCATGGACGGGACTCTGGACGGTAGTACGTTCCAATCAAACCGTGTGCTTGCCCGGTCTCAACCAACTTAACAGCGCGCGACCAAGGCACGGCTTCCAACACCACGTCATACTCCCCTTCGACGCGAGACAAGGCTTCATTGATAAAATCAGCCCAAATTCCAGTCGGTTGGCCGTTTTCCAATCCCATGTAGGGCGCATACGCCTCATCCTGAACCAGCTTGATTGGGGCAGCCGTAACTGTGGTCGCTGCCGTCGCGCAGGCCAGAGCCGCTGCATAGACTACACGTTTCAACATTTTATTTGTCCTCCAGATGTGTAAGCGTTTCGAAGCTGGACAAAACGCTCGTCTGGGAGGATTAAATTGATGTTTATTTCTGATTTTGGCTTCATACAGAATGTCGATTTGGACCCACTGACCTCACGGGTAAACCTGGTTTGGTCCAAGCAACTTCCGCTTGCCTTGCCCCTCACAGGCAATCACAGCCCGGTGAAGCCTGCTCCCTAAATCTCGACTTATCCGTATATTGCCTCCAACACAGGAGGAACAACCATGCTCACACGCCGCGCCGCCCTTGGCCTTTTTGCCATCGCCCCACTTGCCTACGCGCTCACACCACAACGCGCCTTGGCCCGCGAACCGGAGGTGTTCCAAAACCCCATCGCCATCAACGGCTATGATCCGGTGGCCTATTTCACCGAGCAAAAACCGGTCGAAGGCTCCCCCGCCAATCTGGTCGACTGGAACGGCGCGACCTGGCGCTTTGCCACTGCGCAAAACGCGGCGAAATTTCAAGCCAATCCAGAGACTTATGCGCCGCGTTTTGGCGGATACTGCGCCTATGCTGCCTCCAAAGGCTACCTCGCGCCGACCATCCCCGAAGCCTGGACCATCCATGAGGACGTACTCTACCTCAACGCCAACCTGCGTGCACAGGAACTCTGGCGTCAGGACATTCCCGGCAACATCACCAAAGGCCTCGCCAACTGGCCGGGCATCCTCGGCTAATCTGACGTCGGTGTGGCCTCCAATGTCGAGATCACACGTCCCATCAACGACAGTAGCTGTTGTTGTTCCGCGCCCGTTAAGCCGGACACCGCCCGTGTATTCACCGCCGTTGCCTCGACATAGGCCACTTCACGCAATGCACGGGCCTTTTCGGTCAAACGTATCCGCTGCACGCGACCGTCGCCTGCGTCGCGTTGACGTATCACCAACCCATCCCGCTCCATTCGGGTCAACGTCGCCGCCAAAGTCGGCTGCTCAATGCCCAACTTGGCGACCAGCTCCTTTTGGGTCAGCCCGTCTTTCTCCCACAAATGCAACAAGGCTGGAAACGCGCCCAGCGCGATTCCGTGCGGCTTTATACGCGCTTCCAAATCACGCGCCATAAGCCGCGCAAAATGGTTCACCACATAGCCCAATGAGGTCTCAGTTCGAAAATCCATGACAACACTCTTGCATTACATAGCACACTATGCAATATAATATAGCAAGCTATGTAAATGGAGATTCCCATGCTATCCACAGTTCACAAAGCCGCTGCCGCCCTGGCCACCGCAACCATTGCAACCTTCTGGATTTCCACACTGTTTTCCGAAATCTTCCTGGACCACACCGCGATTACAGCTGTGAAAACAGCGATTCCCTACGGATTTTTCATCCTGATTCCCGCGATGGCGACCACCGGAGTGACCGGTGCAAAACTGGCAAAAGGCCGAAAAGGCGGTGTGCTGGGCGCAAAATCCAAACGTATGCCGATTATCGCTGCCAACGGCATCCTGATCCTGATCCCCGCCGCGCTATTCCTCTCAACCAAAGCCCAGGCGGGCAGCTTCGATACCACATTCTATGCTGTGCAAGTCTTCGAGTTACTCGCCGGAGCCACTAACTTGACCTTGCTGGGCCTCAACATTCGCGACGGCCGCAAACTGACAGCCGGCAAGCGCCGCCGTGCCACCACGCAACGCAAAAACGTCTAACGGAAAAAGGCACTTCCAATAGGAAGCGCCTTTTCATTTGACTGTGTGAACTGACTAGGCCGCGTAACCTTTCATCACTTGGCTTAAGTGATAATCCGTATCGCCCAGCTGCGCATCCAGCATAATCAACCGCTTGGCATAATGACTCACCGCATATTCCCAAGTCATAGCGATCCCGCCATGCATCTGAATGCTCTCTTCCGCCACCAAACGCGCTGCGCGACCAATCATATTTTTGGCCATCGAGGCATATTTGGACGCATCATCGCCCCCCAGCTCCGCCGCTGCCTTGATCGTGATCGACCGCGCCTGTTCAATCTCGGTCAGCATGTCCACCGCACGGTGCTGCAACACCTGAAACTTGCCAATGGGAATGCCAAATTGCCTCCGCTGCTTGAGGTAGTCCACGGTCGTAGCATGGGTCACCTCCATCGCGCCCACGGCCTCTGCACAAAGTGCCACAATCCCCGCGTTGATCGCGTCCTCAACCGCGGACTCGGCACCCGCCAAAACCAACGTCGCGGGCGTGTCGTCCAACAGCACCTCTGCCGCGCCGCCGCCGTCCATCATGCCGTAGCCGGTCACATTGGCGTCGCTTGCGTTGACCGCAAAGACACCCAACCCATCGCCATATTTGGCCGCAACCAGCACCACATCCGCCACCTCCCCGCCATAGACGGTGGACTTGCGCCCCGACAGGGTGAACCCGTCCCCTTTGGCCGTGGCCACGGTGGCGATCTGGTCCAGCTCATACGGCGCATCAATCTCGGTGATGCCTACCGCGTATTTCGTGGCCCCGGTCAGTAGCGCCTCCTGATCCGCACCCGCGGCCGCCAACAACCGCGAGGCCATCAGCGCACCGAGCACAGGCTCCGGCGTCAGCGCCTTGCCAAGCGCCTCAAACACAACGGAAATGTCAAAACCACTGCCGCCCATGCCGCCAGCATCTTCCGGTGCCAGCGCATACAACGCGCCCAGTTCCACCAACTGATCCCACAGCGCGGGATCATGATACGGCGCGTCATAAGCCACCGTGACCCGGTGCTCGACAGGATACTGCTCACTCAAGAACCGCCCCAACGTGTCCGCCAACATCTGGCGATCTTCGGTCAGATTAAAATCCATCGATCAAAGCTCCAGCATGGTTTTGGTCACGATATTGCGCTGGATCTCGTTGGACCCACCGAAGATCGAGGTTTTGCGGCTGTTGAAATACCGCGCCGCGTTGTGCTCGGTGTCAGCAGGGCCAAACATCAGGTTGCCCTCAGTGACATGACCGGGGAACGGTGTCGCCGCTGGCCCCAAAGCCCGCCGCGCAAGGTCTTTGAGCTCCTGATTGATCACCGTGCCTTTGATTTTGAGCAGCGATGTCTCCGGCCCCGGCGCCCCCTGCTCTTGCGCCTTAAACAGCATGCGCAGGTTGGTGATCTTCATCGCTTCAAGGTCGATCTCCGCCTGCGCGATCCGTGCGGCAAACAGCGGATCTTCGATCAACGGCTTACCCCCGCGCATCGTCTGACGCGCAATGCTTTTGACCTCCTCCAAGGCCTGCATAGAGAAGCCCACCCCGGCGATGCCCGTCCGCTCATGTGTCAGCAAGAACTTGGCAATGGTCCAGCCTTTGTTTTCCTCGCCCACAAGGTTGCCAATCGGCACCCGCACATCGGTGAAGAACACCTCGTTCACCTCATGCCCGCCTTCGATTAGCTTGATCGGGCGCACCTCGATGCCCGGCGTCGCCATATCCACAAGGATAAAGCTGATGCCTTCCTGCTTCTTGGCGTCTGGATCCGTGCGACACAGGCAGAAAATCCAATCGGCATGCTGCCCCAAAGTGGTCCAGGTTTTCTGACCGTTGATGACCCACTCATCGCCATCCCGCTCGGCCTTGGTTTTGAGCGACGCCAAGTCCGACCCTGCACCGGGCTCGGAATAGCCCTGACACCACCAATCTGTGCCGTCCAGAATGCGCGGCAGGTAATGCGCCTGCTGGTCCTTGGAGCCAAATTTGATCAGCACCGGCCCCAGCATGTTGAGCCCAAAGGGCACAATCCGCGGCGCATAAGCTCGACAGCATTCTTCCTCAAAGATGTGCTTCTGCACCGGGCTCCAGCCCGGCCCACCAAACTCTTTTGGCCAAATCGTCGCCAGCCAGCCGCGCGTGTTCAGAATGGCGTGCCATTCTTCCATCATCGCTTTGGTCAGTTCACCCCCGGCCCGCACCGCACTAGAAATCTCTTCCGGCAGGTACTCAGCGAGAAACGCCCGCACCTCATCGCGAAACGCCAGATCCTCTTTGGAATAACTCAGGTCCATGGCGTCACTTCCCTTTGTTCAAATCGGCAAACGTCGTGCCGTCCTCGGCCATTTTGCGAAGCAGCGCAGGCACTTGCCAGTAATGCGCGTCCTCTTGGGCATAGGCCTCAATCCGCGTTACCAGCTCCGCTGCACCAATGGTGTCGGCATAATGCAGCGGCCCACCGCGGAAGCGCGGGAAGCCATAGCCCATCAGGAACACCACATCGACATCCACCGGCCGCAGCGCAATGCCATCCTCAACCACCCGGGCGGCCTCCGAAATCATCGCCGTCATATAGCGGTCGACAATCTCCTCATCGCTGAACTCACGTGGTGTGATGCCGGCCTTGGCGCGCTCTTCGTCAATGATGGCGGTAAGATCCGGGTTCTCCAGCGTCTCACGCCCCTCATAGACAAAATAGCCTTTGGCGGTCTTGCGCCCGTTCCAGCCGTTCTCGCTCAGCCGATCGGCAATTGCGCCGCTGTAGCGCTCCTCCACCGGACGGGTTGCCTCGCGCCGCTTTCGGGTCATGTACCCGATGTCCAATCCGGCCAAGTCACCAACACGATGCGGCCCCATGGCAAAGCCAAAGCCTTCCAGCGCCTTGTCCACCTGATCCGGATGCGCACCATCCAGCACCAAATAGCTCGCGGTTTTCAGGTAGTGCCCCAAAATACGGTTGCCGATGAACCCGTCACAGACACCAGCCCGTACGGCCACTTTGCGCATCTTCTTGGCCAGCGCAAAACCAGTGGCCACCACTTCTGGCGCTGTCTTTGCCCCCACAACCACTTCCAGCAGCTTCATGATGTGCGCCGGAGAGAAAAAATGCAGCCCCAACACGTCCTGCGGCCGCTTGGTCATCGCCGCGATCTCATCCACGTCCAGGTAAGAGGTGTTAGACGCCAGCACCGCACCCTCTTTGCAGATTGCGTCCAGCTTGGTGAAGATCTCTTTCTTGATCTCCATCTTCTCAAACACCGCCTCGATCACCAGGTCCACATTTGCAAGGCTCTCCATCTCCGTGGAGGCTGTCAGATTTGCCAACGCCGCATCGCGCATTTCTGGGCTCATCTTGCCACGCTTCACCGCACCATCCAGATTGCCGGTGATGGTCGCCACGCCACGATCCAAGCCCTCTTGCGAGACCTCAATCAACGTCACGGGCAGCCCCGCCATCAAAGCCGAGGTCGAAATGCCCGAGCCCATGGTCCCGCCGCCAATCACACCCACGCTGGCAATGTCACGCGGCTGCGCTTTCTTCTCTGGGATATTGGCCACCGCCCGTTCGCCAAAGAACGCATGGATCAACCCTTTGGATTGCGGCGAAGGCAAACACTCCATGAACCGCGCCCGCTCAAACGCCAGCCCCTCTTGAAAATCCCCGGTCGAAGCCGCCACACACTCCACGCATTTCTGCGGAGAAATCAGATGCGGGTGCTTCTTCTGCACCGCAGCCATCGTGGCCTCAATCGCCGCATCATCCGGCGTTGTGGTCAACTCCCCCGTCCGGCGCGGCGCCAACGTGCCAGCAACGACATCCTTCGCCGCCGCCAAAGCCACATCCCGCGGCTCGCCCTCGTCGATACGATCCACAAGCCCCATTGCTAACGCGTCTTTCGCAGGTACATGGCGCCCGGACAGGATCAAGTCCAACGCATTGGCAATGCCCGCCAACCGCGGCGCGCGCTGTGTGCCACCGGCCCCCGGCAGAATCCCCAAAAGCACCTCAGGCAGGCCAACCTTCGCCGTCGGCACCGCCACCCGTGCGTGACAGCCCATCGCGGTTTCCAGCCCGCCGCCCAGCGCGGTGCCATGGATCACCGCCACAATCGGCGTCTCGTTGTCCTCAAGGATGTTGCAAACCTCAGGCAAACCCGGCTCCAGCGGCGGCTTGCCAAATTCTGTTATGTCCGCCCCGGCAATGAACGTCCGCCCCGCGCAGTAAAGTCCAATTGCTTTCGCGGAACCCGCCGTCTTGATCTCTTCCAAAGAATCGACAATCCCCTGCCGCACAGCCACTCCGCTGGCGTTCACCGGCGGGTTATCAATGCAGATCAGCGCCACATCTTCCACAAATTCCACGGTGACCTTTTTCTCGCCCATCGTGAGCCTCCCTCGCATCTACATGTTGGCCCCAGTCTACGGCGGCTTCCGCCACGCGAACATCTGTTTCACATCCCGCACGCAAAAAACGACGCGACGACACTTGCGCAAAATTTCCCGCTGAAAACCCGCAAAGCCGCGCTAGGCTGGCGTACGCCCCGCGCGGACATGCAAGATCAAAGGACGGCACCATGCCCCACCCCAACGCCCGCATTCCGGATTTCTGGCCCACCGGCAAAGACTGGACCTTTGACCGGCCAGATCAGCCGATTGATGTCAGTATGGATGAAGCTGTGGCCAAGTGGGGCGACAACATCGCGGTGACTTACAATGGCGCTGACTACACCTACCGTCACATCGCCGCCCGGGCGGACGCACTGGCTGGCTATCTGCAACACGTCGGCCTGACCAAAAGCGACCGGGTCCTGCTCTACACCCAGAACTGCCCGCAATACATCATCAGCTTCTTCGCCATCCTACGCGCGGGCGGCACTGTGGTGCCTGTAAACCCGATGAACAAGCAGGCCGAGATCGACTATCTCGTCGCGGACACTGGCGCCAAAATTGCGATCTGCGCCTTAGAGCTGTCCGAGCACATTCTGCCCGCTCTCAAACGCGGCGCGCTCACCACGCTGATCGGCACCCGCATGACCGACATGGGCCAGGACGACTTTGACCTGATCCCGCCCAATCTGGCACAGGCTATGTCGGAACAGGACGCCGCAGCCCTTGGCATCACCGGCTTCCAATCGGCTCTAGACGCAGGCCATGTGCCCGCCCCCCGCGACACCACCAGCGACGACCTCGCCGTCATCCCCTACAGCTCCGGAACCACCGGCCAGCCCAAAGGTTGCATGCACACACATCGCACCTTTCTGGCCTCCCTCTATGCCAGCGTGATCTGGAACCCGCCGCATGAGGACACCGTGCACCTCGCCGCGCTGCCGTTCTTTCACGTCACCGGATTGGTCGGCGGCATGTGTGCGCCAATCCTGACCGGCGGGCGCAACGTGATCCTACCGCGCTGGTCGTCCAAACTGGCCGCCAGCCTGATCCAACGCTACAAAATCTCCCGCTGGCGCTCGATTGCCACCATGGCGATTGATCTGGTGAACGATCCGGATTTTGACAGCTATGACCTCTCCACCTTGGAGATGATCGGCGGCGGCGGCGCGGCCATGCCCGACGTCATTGCCAAACCGCTCAAAGACATGACGGGGCTAGACTACATCGAAGGCTACGGCCTGTCCGAAACCATGGCCGCCACCCACATCAATCCTATCGACGCTCCCAAGCGCCAATGCTTGGGCCAGTCCATCTATGAGGTCGACAGCCGCGTGCTCGAAATCGGTGGTGACGCGGAGCTGCCCCACGGCGAAGTGGGTGAGATTGTCATGCACGCCCCGCAAAACTTCACCGGCTATTGGCAGCGCCCCGAAGCCACTGCCGAGGCTTTTGTGGAGATCGACGGCGTGCCATTTTTCCGCTCCGGTGACATCGGGTATCGCGACGCAGAGGGCTACTTCTTCATGGTCGACCGTGTGAAACGCATGGTCAACGCTGCAGGCTTCAAAGTCTGGCCCGCCGAAATTGAGATGCTGATGCTGCATCATCCAGACATTGCCGAATGCTGCGTGGTCGGCGCCAAAGACGACCGGCGCGGCGAATGTGTCAAAGCTTTTGTCGTGCCCCAAGCCGAGGCCCGCGACACACTCTCTGAGGACGCCATCATCCAGTGGTGCAAAACCCAGATGAGCGTTTACAAATGCCCCACCATCGTGGAGTTCATCGACGCGCTGCCCAAATCCGGCGTCGGCAAGGTCTTGTGGAAAGAGCTCTCATGACGCATAGAAAATTCCACCATGCGGAAATAGACGCCTGCCCATGAGCACAGACTTGCCTTTCCTTACCCGGCGCCGCCGGGTTGCGCCTGCCTGCCCCTCTGCAGGCGCATTCTGCGCCCACCCAGTCAGGCGCAGCCCTCAAACGCATTGCCGCGAGCCAAAATAATGAGAAAACGCACTTCCGTCGCCAGCGACGCCCCAGCTCCCGAAACAGACCGCCAATTTGTCACCGCCTTGTCGCGCGGCTTGGACGTGCTGCGCTGCTTCCGCCCCCGCGACCGCGCGGGTCTGTCCAATCGCGACATTGCCGCACGTACCGGCCTGCCCAACTCCACCATCTCGCGCCTAACCTACACGCTGCTGCAAACCGGCTACCTACTCTATGATGAGCAAACCGGCCGCTACCGCATTGGCGTGCCCGCCCTGAGCCTCGGCTTCGCCTGCCTCGGCTCCATGCCGATCCGTGACGCCGCCAAAGACCACATGCAGCGCCTTGCAGACTATGCGGGTGACGGCGTTCAAGTGGCTATGGGCGCGCGGGATGATCACACCGTAACCTACCTCGCCTGCGCGCGCGCAGACCACGGCATGATGTCGCTGCAATTGGGCGTTGGCTCCCGTATTTCGCTGGCCCGCTCCGCCATGGGCCGCGCCTATATCGCGGGCTGTAAACCCGAGGAACGCGCAGAAATCCTCGAAGCCTTGGCAGAGCACCACGGCCCAGACCGCTGGCCCGCCATTCTAGACGGCATCAACGCCGCCGCTGCGCAGATCGCCGAGAAAGGCTTTTACGTGAACTACGGCGACTGGCACGAAGGCGTGCACTCGGTTGCGGTGCCTTTCCCCATGGACAGCGACGCCGCGCCCGACATGGCCCTCAATCTCGGCGGCCCTGCGCCCTTCCTGACCCGAGACCGCATGGAAAACGACCTTGGCCCACGCCTGCTTGAGATCGCCAACGCCCTGCGCCTGCACGCCACGCAAATCTAAAACCGCTTGACGCCTTTTGGATTGCGCCCCACCGTGCCCAACGCATTATTGGGGAGGCATCATCATGGTCACGATCACAGCCAAGGACATCGAGTCCTATCAACAAGACGGCGTAGTCCTGATCCGCGGATTGTTTGCCGATCACGTAGAGACCCTGCGCAAAGGTGTCGAGCGCAACCTGGTAGAGCCCGGCCCTTATGCCTCCAATAACGAAAAAGCAGGCCAAACCGGCCGCTTCTTTGACGATTACTGCAATTGGCAGCGCATCCCGGAGTTCCAAGAGGTCATCGAAACCTCCGCTGCCGCCGAGGTCGCCGCGCAGCTGATGCGGTCGCAAACCGTGCAGATGTTCCACGACCACGTGCTGGTGAAAGAGCCCGGCACCTCCATGGCCACCCCCTGGCACACCGATGGGCCTTACTACTTTGTCGAAGGCCAGCAAACCATCAGCTTCTGGTCGCCGCTTGATCCGGTCAAAGACGCCACTCTGCGTATGGTGGCGGGCAGTCACAAATGGGAAAAGCCGGTCCTGCCCACCCGCTGGGTTTCCGAGGAAAGTTTCTTCCCCAACAAAGACGACTACATGCCGATCCCTGATCCCGACGCCGAAGACATGCGCGTCTTGGAGTGGGAGATGGAACCCGGCGACGCTGTGGCCTTCAACTACCACATCTTGCACGGCGCGCGGGGCAACACCGCCACCCAACGCCGCCGCGCCTTTTCCCTGCGCCTGCTTGGCGATGATGCCCGCTATGTGGACCGCCCCGGCCCCACCTCACCGCCGTTCCCGGGACACGACATGACAGAAGGCCAAAAGCTGCGCGAGGACTGGTTTCCGATGCTGTGGCCCCGCACCGCGAAACAATCCTAGGCAAAAGCGCGCAAAGCCCTATTCTCGTCAAAGGTTTGTCAGGGTTTCTCTGCAACCCTGCCGCCTGACAACATAGGAACGCGCTTTTATGAACCTCTTTGCCGCCGGCCTTCTGGCCTTCACCGCCACCACCACTGCGCCTGCGCAAGCGCCCACCACAAGCGCGCCTCCGCCCGCCCCAACTGTTGTGGACAGCGGGTATTGGTCCTACGGATCCTGGCAAGTGGTTGCGGAAACCATCGACACCGGCGAAGACCTGCGCCGCACCTGCACCGCCTTCACCGGCGGCGACGGCAATCCCACCCTAAGCGTTGAAATCAGCAACGGTGACGCCGGCCCACCCCATTTTTTCCCAAGTGTCCAGGTGCGCGAAAGCGCCTTTCGCGCCCACCCCACTGTGATGCAAGACGGTCAGGCCCTCTACATCCGTTTTGATGATGAAGACAGCATGGACGCTGTGGTCACCGGCTATTTTGACGAAGAGGGCTTTGCCCAAGCCACCTTCCGTTTTGATCACCCAGACAGCCAATGGGTGCTGCGCGCCATGCGCAAAAACGGCCAACTCGACACCGTGGTTGGCGGGCAGGTCTTCGCCACCTTTTTTCTGGACGGCTTCACCGCGTCCTATGTGAAAGCCATGGACGAATGTGGCTTCACCGGCGCGGGCGTCGTGGACTGATCCCCTGAGTGTCGCGCCCTGTCGCGCCGTTCAGTCCACGGGCGGCACGCCGCGCTGTTCCAATAGCTTGACATCAACATCTTCCCTGCGGCTGCCAAAGCGCATCTCATCATAATAGATCACATGGGTTGGCAGCCGAACGCCCCAGTCAAACTCAAAAGGCGTCGGCGAGGGGCTGCGGGATTTCCCGCCCTCATGCGTTTGTGCATAGGCTTTTACTTCCGGCGGGGTGCGACCTTTTTGGGCCAGATACCGGCTCACAAAACTGTTGTAGATGCCTTACTTCAACCCCAGCTTCGGTGTCTTGCGGGCAAACTCTGCTGGCATGAAGGGAGTCTTCAACTGGCACAGCAGTTTGTCATCTTTGAACAGCTGAAAATAGACCGGCTGCCCGCTGTGGAAGTAATGGGCAAAAACTACCAGATCGACCCATCGTCCCTTCCAGGACCCAAGCGCCCCCAAGCTACATGTGCGCCCGTCCGCAAACTTGATGTACGGGCGATCATTAAACGTCAGCCACCACATTGGTGTGGACCAGCCCTCTGCCTTTACTTGTCCCAAAGTGGTGTTCGCTTTTCCAAGGCTTACAAAGTCTGACGGAATCAGGATCGAATACCCATACCAAACCCCTTTGCCAGGTTTGGACATGCTGTTCTTTGGGCGTTCTTTCATCTCAACGCGCTGGCGGTCCGTGGTGCAATCATTCCAGCCACTGGTTTTGCCACAATCCCCATGGCGGATTTCAAACCGCTGAGCTTTGGCCCCCCTTCGGGTGGGCTGTTTCACATGGCCAAAGCGATACTTGCCCCGAAACGACAAATTTTCGAGTTTCACTTTCTTTTCGATGGAATTGCGTAACGGTTTCTCTTTGGCGGAAACGCCGCCCCCGAAAACCATCATTCCGCACACCAATGCAGTCAAAAACCGTTTCATAAAATCACCTCTGTCTAATGCAGTTCAGGCTAGCGCAGTTCCATACAAAAACAAGGCTCACAAAAGAAAACGGCCCCACCTTTTCAGGCGAGGCCGCTTCAAATCTCAAGCGATCATCTTAGCCGTTGGCCAGTTGGTCTTTCACCATCGGGCCAACTTTGCCAAAATCCATCTGGCCGGTGTATTTCGCCTTGAGCGCGCCCATGACCTTGCCCATGTCACGGATCGACTCCGCGCCCACCTCGGAAACCGCCGCTTTCACCGCTTCGACAATCTCGTCATCGCTCAACTGCTTGGGCAGGAATTCCTCGATGATGGTGATCTCCGACAGTTCGCGTTCTGCCAGGTCCAGGCGGCCACCTTCCTCATAGGTGCGCGCGCTTTCCTGACGTTGCTTCACCATCTTGGCGAGAATCGATAGGATATCCGCATCCGACACTCCGCTGCCGCCTTCTTCGCCTTCGCCACGCGCCGCAATGTCACGATCTTTGATCGCAGCCATGATCAGACGCAAAGTGGAAAGCCGGTCCGCCGCGCGGTCACGCATCGCCTGTTTCAGCGCGCTGTTGATGTCTTCTCTGAGTGCCATTCTTCTTGCCAATTGCTGTCAAACATAAGCATGCGACCTTATATAAACGCCTCGCGACTCGCAACCATCGCGTTTTTTGACCAAACCCTTTAAAATAAGGGGTCACTGAGAACACACATCTGCTTGACGCCCGCCGCCCACCGACATATGCATCGGCCAATTTGCCAGCCGGAGACTCGCCCATGACCGCATCGACCCCCGATCACCCGACCGCCTGCCTCGCTCTCGCTGATGGCACTCTGTTTTACGGACGTGGCTTTGGCGCCACCGGCGAAACAGTGGCGGAGCTCTGCTTTAACACCGCCATGACCGGTTATCAGGAAATCATGACCGACCCGTCTTATGCCAGCCAGGTCGTGACCTTCACCTTCCCCCACATCGGCAATACCGGCGTAAACCCGGAAGATGACGAAACCGCCGATCCGGTGGCGGAGGGCATGGTTGTGAAATGGGACCCAACCGAGCCATCCAACTGGCGCTCCGTAAACACACTGTCTGACTGGCTCGCGTCCCGGAACCGCATCGCCATTGGCGGCGTTGACACACGCCGCCTGACCCGCGCGATCCGCCAGCAAGGTGCGCCACACGTCGCACTGGCCCACAACCCGGATGGCGAGTTCGACACCGAGGCGCTGGTTGCCAAAGCGCGTGCTTTCTCCGGTCTGGAAGGTCTGGATTTGGCCAAAGAAGTCACCTGCGCGCAAAGCTACCACTGGAACGAAATGCGGTGGGCCTGGCCGGATGGCTACCCAAAGCTGACCGATCCCAAGCACAAAGTTGTGGCCGTCGATTTTGGCGCGAAACGCAACATCCTGCGCTGCCTGGCCTCTGTGGGCTGTGACGTGACCGTCCTGCCAGCAACAGCCACCGCCGAAGAAGTGCTCGCGCACAACCCGGATGGCGTTTTCTTGTCCAACGGCCCGGGCGACCCGGCGGCAACCGGCGAATACGCCGTGCCGATGATCCAAGACGTGCTGAAAGCCGACATTCCGGTGTTTGGCATCTGCCTGGGTCACCAAATGCTGGCGCTCGCGCTGGGGGCAAAGACCGTGAAAATGAACCACGGCCACCACGGGGCAAACCACCCGGTGAAGGACCACGACACCGGCAAAGTGGAAATCACCTCGATGAACCACGGCTTTGCAGTGGACGCACAGACCCTGCCCGAAGGTGTGGTAGAATCCCACGTGTCCCTGTTTGACGGCTCCAACTGCGGCATCCGCCTCGCAGACAAGCCGGTATTCTCCGTACAGCACCACCCAGAGGCCTCTCCGGGCCCACAGGACAGCTTTTACCTGTTTGAGAACTTCGCCGCCGCCATGGCGGCGCGCGCCTGATCCACAGGTATGGAAAACCCGACGTATGGCGACCCGCTCGCCATACGTTAACTTTGCATTAACCATACACGCACAGGCTAAAACAGTATGTTTTAGCGAGTTAGGTGTGCAGTATGGCCACCACGCCTCTTCAGCAGTCTCCCCAACGGCATCATCCGCAGGACGCGGCGCGGCTGCCTTTGGCCCGCGCGCTGATCGAGGCAGGTTTGGTTACCCCATGGCAGTTATTCTTCGCCTTGCGTTGCCAATCGTCCTGGAATGCCACCCTCACCGAAATCCTGACCGCCCAGGGCTGGGTTACACATGCGGCTTTCCGCAATTTCAAAGCCCAGTCCGAAGACCTGCGTCAGGTCGACCTGACCCGCACGCCGCCCTCGGACTCCGCGGCAGACCTATTGCCGCCCGCCTTCTGTCTCAAGCACAACGTGCTGCCTTGGGCCAAGATTGGCGGCACCGTTATTTTGGTCACCGGCCGCGCGGATCATCTCGATGACCTGCGCGCCGTCCTGCCCCCCCACCTGCGCGAGGCGCTTTTCGCGCTCACCGATGCCAAACAGCTGCAAGCGCATGTCGCCCTACATCACCGCCGCGCCCTGACCGAAGCCGCCGAGTCGTGCGTGCCGGAAGTCGAGAGTTGCCGCCGTTTTGCCCACGCCGGCGCCCTGCGTCACTGCCTGTTTGTCAGCCTGCTGCTCCTGCTGGTTTTTGCCGCCGTGCCCATCCCCAACATGGCACTGCACTTGCTCACCTGGTGGAGCATCGTCACCCTGATGGCCGCCACCAGCCTGCGCATCACGGCCCTCTGCTTTCACCTCTGGCCCAAAGGCGGGGCACCTCCGATCCCTCCGCTGCGTTGGTCCGCCGGAGCGCCGTTTACGTTGCCCGCCCACCTGACCCGCAACGGCCGCCGCGCTCGATTGCCACGTATCTCCGTGATGGTGCCGCTGTTTCGCGAAACGGAAATTGCCACCGCGCTGATCCGCCGCCTCACCCGGCTGACCTACCCGCGTGCCTTGCTCGATGTGGTGTTGGTTCTCGAAGAGAAAGACCAGCTCACTCAGGCTACCATCGCCCAAACCCGCCTGCCCCGTTGGATGCGTGTGGTCGAGGTGCCCACCGGCTCCGGCATCACCACCAAACCCCGCGCCCTAAACTACGCCCTGCCATTTTGCAGCGGCGAGATCATCGGCATCTGGGACGCCGAGGACGCCCCCGCGCCGGATCAGCTGGAGCATGTCGCCTATCACTTTGCTCATGCCGGTCCTGATGTGGCCTGCCTGCAAGGGGTGCTGGATTACTACAACCCCTACACCAACTGGCTATCACGCTGCTTTGCCATCGAATACGCCGCCTGGTTCCGATTGGTCCTGCCAACCCTCACCCGTCTTGGTTTCCCTGTTCCCTTGGGCGGCACCACGCTGTTTCTACGCCGCGACCTGATTGAAGAAGTCGGTGGCTGGGACAGCCACAACGTCACCGAAGATGCTGACCTTGGTATCCGCCTTGCCCGACGCGGCTACCGCACGGAGCTCATCCCCACGATCACCAAAGAAGAGGCCAACTGCCATGTGATCCCCTGGATCCGGCAGCGCTCCCGCTGGCTCAAAGGCTACATGGCCACCTACATCGTACACATGCGCAACCCGCGCCAGCTATGGCAAGATCTCGGCCCACGGCAATTTCTCGGCTTCCAGACGCTCTTTCTCTGTACAATCAGCCAGTTTCTCCTGGCGCCCTTCCTGTGGCTGCTTTGGGGGGCCGCCTTTGGCCTGCCTCATCCTCTGACCGACACGCTGCCAAGAGAAACCCTGCTGATCCTCGTCGCCACGCTTCTGCTGTCCGGCACCACCAACGGCGCGCTCTGGATCACCGCCGCACACAAGAGCAAACGCCCCCGGCTCTACCCGTGGATTTTGTCGATGCTGTTCTACTTCCCGCTGGCCACACTGGCCGCCTACAAGGGTTTGGTCGAAATGGTACTCGCGCCATTTTATTGGGACAAAACCAGCCACGGCAAAACCGCCGAGGCCGTCGACCATAGCACCTGTCACGCCAGCAACACCGACTGACTAGTCAGAGTTCTCCTGCTTCAGACGGGTCACAAAAGCCGTCGAAATATGCGCGCGCAAGGCCGCATCCGCCGCATCGCCATCCCGTGCCGTGATCGCATCCACAATCGCCTGATGCTCCACCAACGTGTCCTCACCACGCCCTTCCACCGCAATCGACGTGGTCGCCATCAAAGCCATTGAGCGATGCACCAAATCCAGCTGTTGCACCAGATACCGATTGTGGCTCGCCAGATGAATTTGCTTGTGGAACCGCCGGTTAGAGCGGGCAAGAGCGGAGGAGTCGTCCACCCGTTCCTTGTCCGCGTCCACCATATCCTGCAGCACTTTGACCTCTTCTGTGGTCGCATGATGCGCCGCCAATCGCGCCGCCAGCCCTTCCAACTCGCCCCGCACGACATAGAGCTCCGCCATCTGGTTGTGATCCAACGAGTTCACAATCAGGCTGCGCCCATCTCGCGCCAAAAGCGACTGCGTCTCCAGCCGCTGCAACGCCTCCCGGATCGGGGTGCGTGACATGCCAAACCGCTCCGCCAGATCGCTCTCCACCAGGCGATCCCCCGGCTTAAAAACGCCCACATCAATCGCTTCCAAAATCAGCGTATAGGCATCTTTGTTCGGGCGTGTCGTCTGCGACATGTGGCGCGATCCTTTATTGTCCTGCGGGCCAGACTACGCGCTGCGCCAATTGATGCAACCCCAACGACACATTGAAAAAACCCATTCCCCGTTGCGTCAGACCACCACCCCGCGTATCACGCCCTTATGCCAAAGCAGTCTTTCTCACATGTCTCCACCTGGGTGTTTGATCTCGACAACACCCTCTACCCCCCCGAAGCCAATTTGTTTGGCCAAATCGAGGTGCGGATGACCGACTATGTGATGACCGCTTTGGGCGTCGATCGCCCAAAGGCCAACCAACTGCGTCAAGACTACTGGGCGCGCTACGGCACCACACTCACAGGCCTGATGCGTGAGCATGACGTGGACCCGGCGCCTTATCTGATCGACGTGCATGACATCTCTCTTGACCACTTGGAGGCCGACGGCCTGCTGGCGCAATACATCAAAGAGCTGCCCGGCCGCTGCATTGTCTACACCAACGGCACCGCGCCTTACGCCGAACGCGTGCTCGCCGCGCGCGGCCTCGACGGTCTGTTTGATGCGATCTACGGCGTCGAACACGCCAACTTCCTGCCCAAGCCGGAACGCGCCGCCTTTGAAACCATTTTTGAGAAAGACGGCGTCGACACCAAAACTGCGGCCATGTTCGAAGACGACCCACGCAACCTGCAAGCCCCTCACGACATGGGCATGCGCACTGTACACGTTGCTCCGGAACCGCTGGACCACGACCACATCCACTTCCACACCGACGACCTGCCGACTTTCCTGTCTAAGCTGCGCTAACGTCGACGACCTGTGCGAAAATCGGGGCGGGCATGTCGTCGCACTGCGACAAGGTGCCAGTTTTAAAGATGCAGCCCAGATGAATATCTAAACCACGCGGCAGGAGAGCCTTTCTGACAGGTCTGAGAGATCGGGGAAGCGCGGCAGTGTCGTGTCCCACAGTGCTATCTTTTAGCGTTATCCTCCCTGTTCCCCGCTCCCTCCCCGGCGCGGGCCCTGTAAAGGACTGTCCTCATGAGCCTCGCCTCTGCGTCAGACATTTCCACTCCAAAAACCAAAACCAAACTGGACCCGGCGACCTGGGTTTGGGCCGGCATCGCCCTGCTTGTGGCGCTCTGGGGCACCTCGATTGTCCTGTTCGGCATTCCCGGCCTCTACATGCCTGCCGTGGCCCTGGTACCGGTGATCTACCTCGCGTTGGTGCTGATTTCCCGCGGGTGACATTTCATCCCCTTGGAACCAGTATAAGCCAGGCGTAAGGTGCCGCGCAGGAGGCCTTTGCCATGACTGAGACAACCCAAGTGGACATCCTGATTTCCGGCGGCGGCATTGCCGGATTGACTGCCGCCGCCGCCTTTGGCGCTGCCGGATTTTCCGTGCAATGCGTCGACCCGGCCCCGCCCGTGACCGAGCGGGACGCCGCTGGCGCCGACATGCGCACCACCGCCTTCCTGCAACCGGCCCGCACGCTTCTGGAAGAGGCCGGCCTCTGGCAACGCCTCGATGCCCACGCCGCCCCGCTGCAAATCATGCGCATCGTGGATGCCGGTGGCGAAGTGGCCGAGCCGCGGATCGTGAAAGACTTCGACGCCTCCGACATCTCCGAACAGCCCTTTGGCTGGAACCTGCCGAACTGGCTGCTGCGCCGCGAAATGATCGCGCGACTGGAAGAGCTGTCCAATGTCGATCTGCGCATGGGCTGTGGCACCACCACGCTGTTCACCCGCACGCATGAAGCGCGCGTCGGCCTCTCTGATGGCAGCCAGACCCGCGCCCGCCTAGTGATCGCTGCAGATGGTCGCAACTCCCCCATGCGAGAGGCTGCGGGCATCGGCACCAAAACCACACACTACGGGCAAAAAGCGCTCGCACTGGCAGTGACCCATCCGATCCCGCACGCCAATGTTTCCACCGAAATCCACCGCTCCGGCGGGCCTTTCACGCTTGTGCCGCTGCCGGATCACAACGGCATGCCCTCTTCTGCGCTGGTCTGGATGGAACGCGGGCCACGCGCACAAGAACTTTTTGCGATGGAAAAGGCCGAGTTTGAAGCCGAGATGACAGAGCGCAGCTGCGCCCTCTTTGGCCCACTGACGCTGGCGTCCAACCGCACCATCTGGCCAATCATCTCGCAATCCGCCGACCGGCTCTACAGCCAACGCCTCGCGCTGGTTGCCGAAGCCGCCCACGTCGTACCGCCCATCGGCGCACAGGGCCTGAACATGAGTTTGGGTGACATGCGCGTCCTGCTGGAACTCGCCAAAGCCGACCCGGCCGATCTCGGCAGCGAACGCATGCTGGAACGCTACCATCGCAAACGCTTCACCGAGGTCAAACTGCGCGTAAAAGGCATCGACATGCTCAACCGCGCCTCCATGGCCGAGGCCCAACCACTGCGCAACGCCCGCGCGCTCGGTCTCAACGCGCTCTATTCGCTCTCGCCGGTGCGCAAAACGCTGATGCAGATGGGACTGGGCGTGCGCTGACCGATGCGGTCGCTCAGCACCTTCGCCCGCAATCATTGGCAGCTCCTGACCCTGACGTTGCTGATCACGCTCTTGTGGAACACCGATGTGTTGTTGCCGCTGCGCATTCTCACGGTGTTCCTACATGAGCTCTCTCATGCAATTGCCGCGATACTCACCGGTGGCGAGGTCCTCAACCTATCAGTAAGCCCCAACGAAGGCGGTCTGGTCACCGCGCGCGGCGGCAGCCCGTTCTGGATCACCTCCGCCGGATACCTCGGCTCGCTCCTGATCGGTGCTGCACTTTTTATTCTGGCACTGCGCACCCATTGGGACCGGGCCATCCTCGCGATGTTTGGCGCGATCACCTTACTGGTGGCAGCATTCTATGTACGCGACCTGTTTGCGCTTGGCTTCACCCTTGCGACCGGCGCGGCGATGCTACTGGCAAGCCGCTACCTCAGCCTGGACATCAACGATATGATCCTGCGCACCATCGGGATCAGCAGCATGATCTACGCGCCCCTCGACATTTTTGACGACACCATCCGCCGCGCCCACCTGCGCTCCGACGCGCGCATTCTGGCGGAACAGGTTGGCGGCTCGACGCTGTTCTGGGCGGACTTTGGTTGATGATCAGCCTGGGAGTGATCGCCCTGACTCTGTGTTATGGATTGCCACGAAACAGCAACATCTACCTACGTCGCAGATAGGGTCTTTCGCTCCCCCACCGCCATTTCTACAAAACAAACACCAAAAAGAAACGGAGGCAGCGCCAAAAACGCCACCTCCGCAAAACAGTCGTAATACCGACGCGATACCGACGCGCTAAATCACCGTATCGAGCACATTTCGTAAACGATTTATTGTCGCGTCTACGTCGTACAATTTGTCCAATCCGAATAGCCCAAGCCGGAAGGTCATGAAGCCTTCAGGCTCATCACAGGCCAACGGCACACCGGCGGCAATCTGCATCCCTTCTGCGGCAAACTTGCTGCCGTTGTGAACCCCCGGATCACTGGTATAGCTCACCACCACACCCGGCGCGCCAAAGCCATCTGCCGCAACCGACTGAATGCCCTTGTCTTTCAGCATGTTACGCACGCCGTCGCCCAAGGCCCACTGCGCCTCGCGCAGCTTCTCAAACCCGTACTCTTTGGTCTCCAGCATGGTATCACGGAACGCCTTTAGAGCATCCGTTGGCATGGTCGCGTGATAGGCATGGCCGCCGTTTTCATAGGCCACCATGATGTCATGCCACTTTTTAAGGTCTAGCGCAAAGCTGTCAGACTGGGTATTTTCCAATCGCGCCAAGGCTTTATCCGACATCATCACCAGCCCAGCGGACGGCGACGCGCTCCAACCTTTCTGCGGCGCAGAGCACAACACATCCACACCCAGCGCTTTCATGTCGATCCAGACACAGCCCGACGCGATACAATCGAGCACTATCAGCGCGCCAACCTCATGTGCGGCGTCCGCCATAGCCTTAATATAGTCGTCCGGCAAGATCACACCGGCGCTGGTTTCCACATGCGGCGCAAAGACAACCTGCGGTTTTTGCTTATGAATTTCTGCCACAACGTCCGCAATCGGCGCGGGCGCAAATGGCGCAGTGTCGCCATTCCCCGTCTGCCGCGCCTTCATCACCGTGCTCTCCGCCGCAAAGCCGCCCGCTTCAAAAATCTGGCTCCAGCGGTAAGAGAACCACCCGTTGCGCACCACCAGCGTTTTCTGCCCAGCCGCAAACTGCCGCGCAACCGCTTCCATGCAATAGGTCCCGCCACCCGCCACCAAGGCCACCGCATCTGCGTTATAGACCTCCTTCAACAGGTCGGAGATATCTCGCATAACTTGCTGAAAAGATTTGGACATATGGTTCAAAGACCGATCCGTGAACACCACGGAAAACTCGCTCAACCCACCGGGATCGACATCATGTGCCATCGGGCAACTCCTTATCATGTTACCTTTGGTCTACCGTAAAGTGGCGCGCCGACCAATCACCCAAAGCCTTCAAGACCCTTCGTCATTTCCATCAAGCGTTTACAATGGCCCCGGCCGCCGTTCTTCACTAAGCAACACATTAGCCTCAACGTTGCCCACGCCCGGTAACGTCATCACCCGACGCCGCAAAACCCGTTCAAAATCAGATATATCGCGCGCGGTGACCCGCAGGCGGTAGTCATACAGCCCCAGCACGTGCTCCACAGTTTGCACCTCGGGAATGGCCGACACTGCCCTCTCAAAATCCTCAAGACCCACGCGCCCTTTGGTGGCCAGTTTCACCCCCAAAAACACCGTCACGCCAAAGCCAAGCTTCTCGTAATCCAAGTCCAGCTTCCGCCCCGCAATCGCCCCACTGTCCTGCAACCGCTTGATCCGCCGCCACGTCGCGGGCTGCGACAGCCCAAACCGCCGCCCCAATGCGCCCGCGTTCTGGGTGGCATCCTCCGCTAACGCTTTGAGAAGACTACGATCAATCTCATCCAAATCAATCATATCGGCAGACTCTCATCCGATTTAATCCGTGCGACATGCATGAGCGATTCGATGTCAGCGATGTGCGGCAACGTCAGAATTCGGCTGCGATACACCTCCTGATAATGCCCCATGTCTTTGGCAATCACCGACAGGCGCACATCAACACGCCCCAGAAACGTTTGAATTTCCGTGACTTCCGGAATGTCCCGCGCCGCTTCAATAAACTCATCAAACGCCCGCGACTGGGTCTTGTCCAAAGTCACCCGTAGCGAAACTTCCACCGCGTACCCCAAAGCCTGCCAGTCAATTACTGCCCGCTGCCCCCGCAGCACGCCAGCCTCTTTTAACTTCTCAACCCGCCGTGTCAGGCGAGAGGTTGTCAAAGACAAGCGATCTGCCAAATCAGGTACAGATTGAGTCGGATCAGCCTGCATGTAGCGCAGTATGCGGCGATCAAGGTCATAAAGCATGAATTTTCCCAATTTTCACATCTACAAGAATGACTACACCTATTTTCCGCAAAACTTCCAGCCAAACATGGTCGCTCACCACCACAAAAACCGTATTCTCCCTCCAGACACACATTCAGAGGAGCGCCTATCATGCGCGTTTATTACGATCGCGATTGCGACATTAACCTGATCAAAGACCTGAACGTTGCCATCCTGGGCTACGGTTCCCAAGGTCACGCCCACGCGCTGAACCTGCGCGACTCCGGCGCGAAAAACGTCGTGGTTGCTCTGCGCGAAGGCTCCCCTTCCGCACAGAAAGCCGAAGGTGAAGGCCTGAAAGTTATGGGCATCGCCGAAGCCGCCGCGTGGTGTGACGTAATCATGTTCACCATGCCCGATGAGCTTCAGGCAGAAACCTACAAAAAATACGTCCACGACAACATCAAGCCAGGCGCCGCCATCGCGTTTGCCCACGGCCTGAACGTACACTTCGGCCTGATCGAGCCAAAAGAAGGCGTCGACGTGATCATGATGGCGCCTAAAGGCCCAGGTCACACCGTACGCGGCGAATACACCAAAGGCGGCGGCGTGCCTTGCCTCGTAGCCGTAGACACCGACGCAACCGGCAAAGCGCTGGAAATCGGCCTGTCCTACTGCTCCGCCATCGGTGGCGGCCGCTCCGGCATCATCGAAACCAACTTCCGCGAAGAGTGCGAAACCGACCTGTTCGGCGAGCAGGCAGTTCTCTGCGGCGGTCTGGTAGAGCTGATCCGCTGTGGTTTCGAAACTCTGGTGGAAGCCGGCTATGCCCCTGAAATGGCGTACTTTGAGTGTCTGCACGAAGTGAAGCTGATCGTAGACCTGATCTACGAAGGCGGCATCGCAAACATGGACTACTCCATCTCCAACACCGCAGAATACGGCCAGTACGTTACCGGACCACGCATCCTGCCTTACGAAGAAACCAAAGCGCGCATGAAAGCGGTTCTGGAAGACATTCAGCAAGGCAAATTTGTGCGTGACTTCATGCTGGAAAACCAGGTTGGTCAGCCAACCCTGAAAGCTTCCCGTCGCGCAAACGACGAGCACCAGATCGAAGCCACCGGCGAGAAACTGCGCGGCATGATGCCATGGATCTCCGCAGGCAAAATGGTCGACAAAGCGAAAAACTAAGCAGCTCTTTGCTTGGGAAAAGGGGAGCTTCGGCTCCCCTTTTTTGTTTCACATCAGACCAATACCGAATGACTGGTTTGACCTTTCCCACCACCAAAGGCATGGTCCACCCAAACGGTTGAGAGGCACAGGTATGGCCGACGGAACAAACAACGGCGTGACCCTATTCTCGCCCAACTGGCTGCGCGCAGTCTTGCGCGGAGACCGTCCAACCGGCGAGACCTTTTGGGTGGGCAACTACGGGACCGCTCTGTTCCATCAGCCTGTTATGGCGCTGCTATTGGTCTTGCCCATAAGTGAGGCAGTCCCGGGCAATTTGGCGGCCCTTCTGGTGTTGTATCAACTGGTTTTGACCCGCGCCGTGGCGCGCTCTCAACCTGGCGTGCCAACGCCTCTGGGGTGGAAGATCGCCGGCGTTCTGGTCACCTTTGGTCACGCCGCCCTCTTTGCGGCCTTGGCGCGGTCTCTCTTTACGAGCGGCGCATGAGTTCCGCACCGGACATCACACTCAAAAGCTGGCTCATGGTCGCTCTGCTTGGGCTGATCTGGGGTGGCACCTTTATGGTGCAAAAGCTGGCGCTGGGGCACATGCCGCCCTTTTGGGTCGCCGCTGGGCGCATCGCCTTTGCCGCCGTCATTACAATTGCGATCTGGCAACTGCGTGGCGGGCGCATGTTCACAACAGAAGCCACCGACTGGCCCCGACTGGCCTTTGTTTCAATCTTTAGTGCCGCGGTGCCTTTCATGTTCCTGGCCTGGGCACAGCAATATGTGACCTCGGCGTTTACCGGCGTCTCGATGGCCGCTGTGGCGCTCTTTGTTCTGCCATTGGCCCACTTTTTTGTCCCCGGCGAGCGCATGACTCTGCGCCGCACGCTGGGCTTTCTTATTGGGTTTTCCGGTGTGGTTGTCCTGATAGGCCCCGCAGCCTTCGCCTCTACCGGCAGCCCCTTAGAAGGCTATGGGCGGATTGCCTGCCTCGCCGCAGCTTGCTGTTATGGCGTGTCGTCCATTGTGCTGCGCAAACTGCCGCCACTTGATCCCGTAGGCCTCTCAGCCGCGACATTGATCTTTGGCAGCTTCGTTGTGATCCCGATCGCTTTTGTGCAACACGGCCCACCACCTATGCCCCCATTGGAAGGGCTGGCACTGGTTGCCCTCCTTGGTTTGGTACCCACAGCAGGCGCAAACCTGTTGCGCATCGTTGTGATCCGCAGCGCCGGTCCTGTGTTCATGAGCCTGACAAACTACCAGGTGCCGCTGTGGTCTGTGGTCTTTGGCGTGACACTCATGGGCGAGCCACTGCCAGGCTCCATGATCTGGGCAACGCTGCTAATTTTATCTGGCGTCGCTTTGAGCCAACTTGGCGCACTACAGCGCCTGTTTGGCTCAAAACCTACCTAAGGGTTCAGGCCACTGCGGCCTGAACCGCGTCCACAACGCTATCGACGGTGCGCTCCAGCAACTGCGCATCTTCACATTCTGCCATAACACGCACCAGCGGCTCTGTGCCTGACTTACGGATCAGCAAACGCCCCTGCCCAACCAAAGCCGCTTCTGCATCTGCAATTACGGCTTTGACCGACGCCGCGTCCAACGGTGTCTGCCCCGCGCCATAACGTACGTTTTTTAGTATCTGTGGCACGGTCTCAAACACCTGCGCCAATTCAGAGGCCTTTTTGCCGGTCTCCACCATGGCCGCCAGGAACTGCAGGCCTGCCATCAGGCCATCGCCGGTGGTTGCATAATCGGTCATCACGATGTGACCAGACTGTTCCCCACCCAAATTGAAGCCACCCTTGCGCATGGCTTCCACGACATACCGGTCGCCAACCGCAGTGCGCTCCAGCCGCAGGCCTTTGGCCTCCAGAAACCGTTCTAGACCCAAATTGGACATCACAGTGGCAACCAACGCGCCGCCTTTCAGGCGGCCCTGCTCTGCCCACTGGCTGGCCAGCAGTCCCATGATCTGATCGCCATCGGCAACTCTGCCTTTTTCGTCGATGATCATCACCCGATCGGCGTCGCCGTCCAGGCAGATGCCCACATCCGCCCCATGTGCAACCACGGTTTCCTGCGCCGTGCGCGTGCTAGTAGACCCGCAGTTTTCGTTGATATTATAGCCGTTGGGCGTCACACCCACGGTGATCACCTCGGCCCCCAACTCCCAAAGTGCTTCTGGCGCTGCGCGGTAAGCCGCTCCGTTGGCACAATCAATCACAACCTTCACCCCCCGCAACGGCAGGTCCCGCGGCAGAGAGCTTTTTACCCGCTCGATATAACGGAAGCGGCCGTCATCAATCCGCTGCGCGCGGCCAATGTTCTGCGCCTGCGCAGGCTCAACGCCGCTCTCGATCAGCTTTTCAAGTTCCAGCTCGACCTCGTCGGACAGCTTAAACCCGTCTGGTCCAAAAAACTTGATGCCATTGTCATCCGCCGGATTGTGACTGGCGGAGATCATCACCCCAAGGTCCGCCCGCATGGAAGTTGTCAGCAACCCCACAGCAGGGGTCGGCACCGGGCCAAGCAGGAATACGTTCATGCCTGTGGAGGTCAAACCTGCAGTCAGAGCGTTTTCAAACATATAGCCGGACAGGCGCGTGTCCTTGCCAATCACCACACGGTGCTGATTGGTGCCGTCGTTGCGGAAATACCTTCCCACAGCGGCCCCGATGCGCAGCGCCATTTCGGCAGTCATTGGATAGATATTGGCCGTGCCGCGAACCCCGTCGGTTCCGAAAAATTTACGCGCCATTGTAGTCTCCTGTCGTCACTGCCTGCCACAGATTCAAAGCCTGACGGGTCTCTGCCACGTCATGTACGCGCACAATTTGCGCGCCTTGCGCCACGCCTTCAAGCGCAACTGCCACCGAGCCCGGCATCCGCTCTTGTGCAAGCGAAGCCTTGCCGATGGTGCCGATAAACTTCTTCCGCGACGCGCCCAACAGAATAGGGCAGCCCAAGCCATGAAAAAGGCTCAGCCGCGCCAGTAAAGCAAGGTTATGTGCAAGGGTTTTGCCAAAGCCAATGCCGGGGTCCACGACAATCTGATTCCGCGCAATGCCCAGAGATGTCAGACGCTCAACTTGTGTTTCAAGGAAGTCATAAACATCAAGCAAAACATCATCATAGGTTGGGTTTTGCTGCATCGTCGCCGGGTCACCTTGGGCGTGCATCACGCAAACTGGCACATTCGCCTCTTTGGCAACGCCTGCCAATTGAGGATCATAGGTAAACCCGGAGACGTCATTCACCAAAGACGCGCCCTCCGACAACGCCTGACGCGCAACCTCAGACTTTCGGGTATCGATACTGATCGGCACGTCCAACTTGCTGGAAATCGCGCGAATGGCTGGAGCGGTGCGGGTGATTTCTTCGTCTACCGGCACAAAATCCGCCCCTGGTCGCGTACTTTCTCCGCCGACGTCAATCAAGCCGGCGCCGGCCGCATGCATGGCCTCCGCTTGCTGCACGGCAGCAGCAACACCGGCAAACTGCCCGCCATCCGAAAAGCTATCCGGCGTGACATTCAAAATGCCCATCAGGTGCGGACTGCTCATGTCCAGCCCACAAATCGATGCGCGTGGTGCGCTCAGCTGCACAACTACATCCGAGGGTACATCGTGCGCGGCCACCACTTTAGGCACCTCACCGCGGCGCAGCACCTCAACATGCGTAAACCAGCACCACCCGCCTGCCAATGTCAGTGCACTGGCTGGGCGTGCAGCGTCGGTTTGCGCGATGGGGCGATAATAAGTCTTCATATCGGCTGCTTGCGGAAACGCAGGACAAAAAGCAAGAGTTCAGAGTGTTTTCTGCTCGGCACGGATCTGCCGCGTCGCCGTTTCAAGCGCAACGCTATCGCCTGCCACGTCCCCAACAACCCAAAAGTCTTCCGCCGACATCTCCGCCGCAAACCAGGCCGCGAGGCCCAGAGCATCGCTTGGCGGCGCATCTGGCCCATCCACGGCATCCAGCACAATCTTGGACGGCGCCCAAACGCAGATCTGGCCGTTCTTCATTGCCCAATCCAGCTCTGTACGCGTGTCCACCACCACACAACGCTTGTCCCGCGCTGCCAGCATCCAGGCGTTTTGCTCAATCGCCAGCAGGTCAACACGCCGCTGTGTCAACTCCTGCCCCGTCCGTGGCGCCTGCTCATCTGGCGCACCAACGCATAAAATCAACGGTTTTTCAGCGGCCTCCAGCTGATCGATCCAACCGGACAAGTTTTCAGAGGTCCGCGCCTCATTGGTCAAATAGACCACTTGAGGCTTTGGCGGTTCCTCCTCAACCAGTGTTTCCACCGGTGCCAGATGCGCCTTACGCGACCGCACAATTTCAACGCCCAAAGCACCCGGTCCGCGGTCCAACTTTTCGATGCGCACAAACACCCTTTGGGCCTGCGGTTCCAAAAGCACCCGATCAGCCACACGCGCCGCCAGAGTTTCCAGAAGGTTCAAACGTTCCGCCGCCAATTCAAAGGCGATGGCTTCGGTCACCTTGTCGTAGGACAGAATGCGATCCACATCGTCATCCGCAACCGCCGCGCTAGTCGGCAAGACCTCGACCACAACATTGAAACACACCCGCTGGGTTGCGCCGCGTTCCGCCTGGAAGGCACCAATCTCGACCTCGACAATATGATCGCGCAGCGAGATACGGTCCAGCGGGTCGGACCCGGACGTCGCCTCTGCACGTTCGGAAGGGTGGGCAAATGCCAGTCGAATTTCGTTGCTCATTGGTATGGTCCACGCCGTTGCCTGTCCCTTACAAAAAGGGATGTGCTGCCTTTAACAGGCGCGCCCTGTTCAAACCATAGCGGAAAGCGGCGCTATAGGCCGCTGAAACGCCCCATCTCGCTTAAAGCGTTAGTTTTGAGAGAGCCGCGTCGGCATACGGTAGAAGTGATGCACGCCAATGGTTGTGGTCCGCGGGAAGGTACGCGCCCACCGCGGGTTCACAGCTTTGGTGTGATAATGTGTGGCACCATCGGTCAGCTGCTTTGGCGCACCATCAAGCAACAAATGTGCAACTTTGCCAACACGCTCATAGGCGCCATGTTCGCGAATTTTGTTGCTGATGCCATCGCAATTGTAGGTGAACTGACACTGGTATTTGCGGCCACTGGCGGCGCCCTGATTGATCACGCCACACACGCTGTCCGGAAAGGACGCATGGCTAGAGCGATTCATGATCACTTCCGCCACCGCAAACTGCCCTTTGACGCTCTCGCCGCGAGCCTCGAAGTAGAGCGCTTCAGACAAACATTGCCAATCGGCTGTGCGATGCTCGTCCGCAACCTTTGGCTGGCTATCGATGAACGCCCGGCTGTAGCTGATCTCGGTTGGCGTCTGTCTCTTCTTGGCGCCAAAAATGTCGCGCAGGGACTTGCCGTCAAACAGCACCAGCTGGCGAGGTTTCTCTTTGTTTTTGACGTTGGACGCAGTCGCTTCGGCGGAAGCCAGGCCGGCAGTCAAAGCAAATGCAATGACACTAACAATCAGTTGGCGCATCGGAACCTCATGGCGGGGCACGGCGCCCCTGGCAGCTATTAACGAGGCGTCTCTTAAAGGAAAAAGCCTAAATGGTCCACTAATGCACAATGCCGCACCAAAGGTGCGTCAGAAACTCAGCAAATTTGGTGCAAAATTCTCCTTAGTTTATTGTAGCTTATCCGCAATCGCCAATTGGGCCGCAGCCAAACGGGCCACGGGCACCCGGAATGGAGAGCAGGACACATAGTCCAAACCAATCTCTCGACAGAAGGCAATCGATTCGGGGCTACCGCCATGTTCACCACAAACTGACAGGGTCAAACCGGGTTGCGCCCGCCGCCCCCGCTCCGCGCCAAGCCGCAGCAACTCGCCCACGCCTTCCTGATCCAACGTGTGAAATGGATCCTCAGGAAAGACGCCTTGTTGCACATAGGGGCTCATAAACCGACCTGCATCATCTCGTGATAGACCATAGGTCATCTGGGTCAGGTCGTTGGTGCCAAAACTGAAGAATTCACAATGCGGTGCGATATCCTCTGCGCGCAGCGCAGCCCGCGGCGTTTCCACCATGACGCCAAGCCGATAGTCAAATTCCCGGCCACGTTCGGTTTTTACCGCTGCGGCAATCGCATCGATACGGGTTTTGACCAGCTCAACCTCCCGCTTGGCTGATACCAGCGGGATCATGATCTCCGGCACCACGGGGTCATCATCACCACAGGCATCCAAGGTCGCTTCAAAAATTGCCCGCGCCTGCATGTCCAGGATTTCCGGCACCGTAATGCCCAAACGCACTCCACGCATCCCCAACATCGGATTATATTCGCCCAAAGCCTCAACCCGTCGCGTCACATCTGACAACGGCAGATTCAGCGCCTCGGCAAGGTCACGTAGCCCGGCGCGATCGGTTGGCAGGAATTCATGCAACGGAGGGTCAAACAGGCGAATGCACAGCGGTCGCCCATCCATCAACTCAAAGAGCTCGACAAACATCTCGCGTTGCATCGGCAAAAGCGCCTGCAAAGCCACGCTGCGATCTTCCGGCCCATTGGCAAAAATCACCTCGCGCATCGCAATCAGCTGATCCGCCTCAAAGAACATATGTTCCGTCCGGCACAGCCCAATGCCTTCCGCCAAGAAGGTCAGTGCCGTTTTGGCATCCGCGGGCGTGTCGGCATTGGCACGCACACCAATGTCGCGGCTTACGTCCGCCCACTCCATCAAAGTCTGGAACGAGTCATCCAGCGCCGCTTCGAGCATTTTTGGCTCCCCCGCCAAAATCTGCCCATTGGTGCCATCAACCGTGATCACATCGCCTTCGGTAAAAATCCGGCCATCCGCCGCCACAATGCGCTTCTTGCGAATCTGGAACCGCATAGACGTCGCGCCAACAACACAAGGCAAACCAAGACCACGTCCAATCACCGCCGCGTGGCTGGTCATTCCGCCGCGCTCCGTCAGCGCCGCGCTGGCAGCGTGCATGCCGCGAATATCCTCGGGATTGGTTTCCCGCCGCACCAAAACGCACGCCTCGCCTCGCGCTGCCGAAGCCTGCGCCTCGGCCGCCGTAAACACAATTTTGCCGGTGGCCGCACCAGGGCTGGCCGCGATTCCTGTGCCTAACACATCCCGTTCTGCTTCCGGGTCCACCTGACGGTGCAACAGCTCATTGAGCGCGCGCGGCTCCACCCGCATCACCGCTTCCTCACGCGGAATGATTTTATCCTCCGCCAAGGACACCGCAATGCGGACAGCCGCGCGCGCGCTTCTCTGCACCCTAACGCCGTCTAAAATGCGAAGTTGCCCGTTTTCCAGTGTAAACTCGATTTGCATTTCTTCACGCAGGCGTTTGCGCATCAGAATTGAAAACTCGATCAATTGATCAAACGCCTGCGGCGCTTTTTCCTCCAAAGAAGGACCGCGTTCATCCTGCTGCAAAAACAGCGCAGCCGCGCCGGATTGCAGCGCATCCCGCCCTTGCGACTGGCTCAAATAGCGGCCAGTGATTTGCGGCAGGCCTGTGTCGCTGTTCACCAACTGCAACACGCCACTGCCACTTTCGCCTTTGCCAACCCCAAGCGCCATGGCCTGAATAACCAACCCAAGCCCGGCATCCGCCGGTGCCCCTTTGGCTTGGCGCAGCAACCGAGCCGTAGTGCCTTCCCAAGCCCGCGCCATAGAGCGCAACACGCCAATCAACTGAGTTTCAAGCGCTTGTGGAAACGGCTCCTCGGCCTCATCCTCATACGCCGCCAAATAATCGGACACCGCATCCGCATCATCACTGTCCAGATCATCAAAGATGTCCGGATCAAGCCGCGCCACATGAGTGGAGTAGGACTGAATGAACTTCAGGTAGAGTTTGGTTGCAGCCTCTGACCCAATGCTCTCACTGAGTGTGCCCAGCAGCGCATCATTCATCCCGATATTCAGAATGGCACCGGGTCCGCCCCAATCAGGATCTTCGGAGCTTGGCCGCACACACAACAGTTGATCGTCCCCAAACGGCGCCAGCACCCGCGCCATATCCGGCAGCTCTCCCGCGGCCAGGCCATGCACAGCATCAAACGACAGCGCCACGGTTGCCGGCACCGGCAGGTCCAACCGAACCAGACGCTGTAAACATTTGGCCCGCCCACCGTGTGTGGCAGGGCTCATTGGCGCGTCGGGGGTGATCAGGGTGATGTTCGGGTCGTCCTGCTGCACTGCGGCACCTATTTGTTGTGCAACGCAGCATAGACCGGCATCGCGGCGAAACAAGCCTTTGCTGTTCCACCGCGACGATTTTGAGTTTTAGCCTTCGACGCGGGTCAAGTCCGCCGCCTGCAGGCAGATCACTCGGATACGGGACAACAGGTTCAAACGGTTGCGGCGCACCACGTCGTTGTCGCTGTTCACCTGTACGGCTTCAAAGAACGCATCAATTGGCGCGCGCAACGTCGCCATGGTGCCCATCGCAGAAGCGAAATCTTCCGCCTTGATCGCCGCCCCAATCGCCCCTTCCGCCGCATCCAGCGCAGCAAACAACGCTTTTTCGCTATCGTCCTCGGCAAATTTCACATCCGCGCCAAAGGAGTATTCCACGCCGTCTTTCTCTTCGGCCTGGCTCAGAATGTTGTTGGCCCGTTTGAAGCCTTGCAGCAGGTTTTCACCATCTTCGGTGCCGACAAAGTCCTGCAGCGCCCGTGCACGCGCCACCAGCAACGCGAGATCATCGTTGCCCGGCATCGCAATACAGGCGTCGATCACGTCATGGCGTACGCCTTGATCGCGCAGATAGACCTTCAGACGATCATGGAAGAAGGACAACAGGTCGGCCGAGGTGTCCGGCAGGCTCTCACGCAGTGCCTCAATGTGCTTTGGCAACTCGCCATCAATGGCCGCTTTGACCGTGTGAACAACAGCGCCCAGCACGCCGTGTTCCGCAATCTCCTGCTCCAAGTCTTTGGCCAGAACCGCCGCCAGCTTGTCGTCCTGTGTCTCATGCGCCTTGTGACGTAGAAGTTGACGATCAAAATGCGCATCCAGCGACAGGCGCAGGTTGTTCTCCAAAACCAAACGGATCACACCCAGCGCCGCCCGACGCAGCGCAAACGGGTCTTTGGAACCGGTTGGCTTTTCGTCAATCGCCCAGAAGCCTGTCAGCGTGTCGAGCTTGTCCGCCATGGCAACTGCAACCGATACCGGCGCGGTCGGCACATCATCCGACGGGCCAAGCGGCGAATAGTGCTCTTCTGCTGCCGCGGCCACCGCGGCCGAATGACCGGCAGCTTCGCCGTAGTACCGCCCCATCAGTCCCTGCAGTTCCGGGAACTCATAAACCATTTCCGAGCTCAGGTCCGCTTTGGCCCAGCGCGCGGCCTTGTCGGCCTCACCAAAGGAGGCACCGGTCACTGGAGCGACTTCGCTCGCCAACGCGGCAATGCGGGCAATCCGGTCGCCCTGGCTGCCCAGCTTGTTGTGGAAGGTCACGTTATTCAGGCTCTCAAGCCACGCATCTGCCCCAGCAGAAGCGACGCGAATGTCATTTTCCCAGAAGAACTTCGCATCAGACAACCGCGCAAACAACACCTTCTGGTTCCCGGCCAGAATGGTCTCGCCGTTGTCTTTGGTCTCCCGATTGGCCACTGTCACAAATTTCTCGATGCGACCAGTCTTTGGGTTCTTCACCGAGAAAAACTTCTGGTGCTCTTTCATCGAAGTCTGCAGCACCTCTGGCGGCAGGCCAAGGAAATCCTCGGCAATGTCGCCCATCAGCACAACCGGCCATTCCACGAGACCTGCAACCTCAGCCAGCAGACCTTTGTCTTCAACCAGCTCCAAACCTTGGGCAAACGCCATGTTGGTGGCGTCATTCCAGATGGTTTCGGCCCGCTCTTCGGCGTTGAGGATCACACGGTCGCGCTTCAGCTTGACCTCATAGTCCTCAAACCCATGCACAGTGAAACGACCGCTGCCCATAAAGCGATGGCCCTCAGTGGTGTCACCAGACTTGATGCCATCAATATCGAGCGGCACAACGGTGTGCCCATCTTCCGCGCTCAGAATGCACAGGATCGAGTGCAGAGGACGCACCCACCGCAAAGACCCGGCGCCCCAGCGCATGGACTTAGGCCATGGGAAATTGCGAATGGTGTCTTCCAAAACCTCGCCTACGATGTCCGCCGCCGCGCGACCAGGTTTGGTGATGGATGCAAAGTACACAGCCCCTTTTGGCGTTTCTCGCTCTTCCAGATCCTCACGAGACACACCTGCGCCACGCAGGAAGCCCTCAATCGCTTTGTCCGGCGCGCCCACTTTTGGCCCTTTGCGCTCTTCCTTGACCGTTGGGCTTTCCGCCAACAGGTCCTCAATCGCCAGGGTCAAACGGCGCGGCGTCGAAAAAGCGCGTGCATGGGCGTAGGTCAAACCGGCTTCAACCAAACCATCCGTGACCTTTTTCTTGAGATCATCAGCAGCCCGCGCCTGCATACGCGCGGGAATTTCTTCGGAGAAAAGTTCGATCAGCAGATCTGGCATGACGGGTCCTTAGAAGTTCACGATGGATTGGATGACAATCGCGTTCGCGATATCGACAAAAAAGGCTGAAACCAAGGGCAAAACGACAAAAGCGATGGGCGCAGGGCCGTATCGTTTGGTCACAGCGGTCATATTGGCAATGGCTGTGGGTGTTGCGCCAAGCGAAAACCCGGCAAAGCCGGACGCCAGCACGGCGGCATCATAGTTCCGTCCAAGGATCGGAAAGAGCACCAAGATGACCAGAACAACGGTTATAAGTGTCTGCGCGCCGACGGTCGCCATAATCGCCAGCCCAGCGCCGCTTAGCGTGGAGAAATCCAGCGTCATCAAGGAGATCGCCAGAAACACCCCCAAAGCAAATTCAGAGATCACCGCCAACGTCGGGGTGCGCGCCACCGGTGGGGCTTTAGGGGCAAGCAGCAAACGCAGGTTGCCCAGCACAATGCCCATAATCAGGCAGGGCACAAACAGCGGCAACATCAGGCCCGCTTCCTTGAGCACGCCATGTAAAACGTAGCCCAGAATAATTGCGATGTGCAGGCTCAGCATCACCCGCATCAAAGACACGTGGCAGATTTCCGAGGTCTCATGTTCTTCCTCAAACGACACCCCAACAACATCGCCATCGCCTTGGTGCGTGGAGGTTAACGCGTGGCGTCCCACCAAGAACTTGGCGATCGGTCCACCCACAAGCGAGGCCGCAATCAGCCCAAGCGTTGCCATCGCCACACCCAGCTCCGCCGCACTGTTCAAGCCGGTGGCGGCGGCCACATTGGGTGCCCAGGCAATGGCGGTTCCGTGCCCGCCGATCAAGGAAGCTGACCCGAGCAAAACGCCGGACTGAGCCGGCAGGCCAAACATGGTGGCTCCGGCAATGCCAACAACACTCTGCACAACGATGGTGCCCAGCGTCAGCACCAACAGAAGCGCAAGGATCTTACCGCCCGATAGCAGGTCCGACAGCCGTGCGTTCAACCCGATGCCTGCAAAAAACAGCACCAAAAAGTAGTCTCGCGCGCCTGTTTCAAAGCTCAAACCAACGCCGGAGATGACCGTGAACAGAGCAAATATCGCCGCCGCGATCAGACCGCCTGTGACAGGTTCAGGAATATTGAACTCCCGCAAAAACGCGACTTTGCGGGTCAGGCGCGCGCCCAACAGGAACACGGCAAACCCCAAGGTGGCTGTGATCATTTCCGGGACTACAAACACCTGATCCATAAAGCTCACTCCGTTGGTCGAGGAGGACAATGCGCGGGCAAACGCTTGCCGTCAAAAGCAATCTCGCCACAGGCGTTGATTTCGTTCCAAGCAAACCCACGCCCGTCCGGCAAGATCGCCACAATGCGGTCAATGCCATACAGCACGTCTTTCTGCCCCAGGAACGCCAGTGCCTCGCCACTCTCCAACGATTGGCCAATTTCCTTGGCATCAAAGCACTCAAACCAACCGGGCGCATTACGCGGCTCAGCCTTCTCCAGCAGTTCGTAGGTTTCCGTCAGCATCGCGGCGCTCATCGTGGTGGTGAAACACGCGCGAAACCGGATCGGCGAGCTCTCACTGTCGATCGCTTCAAAGTTCTCATAAAGGATCGGCTCGGCCTGACCATTCACCAAAAGGGTCAATTGCACATCATCTTGCATGTCCGACGCAGGCACCGCGTCATAGTAGCCATAGATCTGCAACCAATACATGGCGACGCCGCCAACCAACGCTGTCAGCACAATCAGCCCTCCAAGCAATTTTCCAGTCATGCTTCTACCTTCCCCCAACGGGTATTGTTTCTATTGCGCGTTGTACGAGACCACGGCACAGTTGGCGCTGATTTAAGTGATTTCTTCAGGCCTTCAAAGGGGTGGAAATGTCCGAAAGCTTCGCCATCGCCATGTTTGGCGCTTTGTTCGCTGTTATGAACCCCTTCATCAACCTGCCGGTGTTCCTGGGCCTGACCGAAGACCTGCATCAAGCCGAACAGCGCCGCGCCGCCACCAAGATCCTCACCTATACTGCTGTGTCCTGCGTGATCATTGCGATCTCGGGCACCGCAATCCTCGAGTTCTTTGGCGTCTCGGTCGATGCCTTCCGCGTCGCAGGCGGCATGGTGTTGGTGCAAATCGGCTTTACGATGCTCAATGGTCGGCGCAGCACGGCCCACCATGGCACAGAACGGGAGCGCGAGGTCATGCACGACTCTGATGCGGACAACATCGCGTTTTATCCCATGACCTTCCCGATGCTGGTGGGCCCGGGCACCATCACAACGCTCATCCTTTATGCCCAACAGGTGCAACAGCCTTCTGACTGGGGCATCTATGCAGGTTGCGTTGTGTTGGTCCTGTTGATGATCGCCGCGGTGTTCTACTTCGCTGGTAACATCGGCCGCTACCTGAGCAACACAGCACGCACAATCATGACCCGCCTGATGGGTATGGTCTTGATAGCAATCGCCGTCGGCATGGTGGCCGACGGCGCAAAAGTCTTGTTGCCCGGTCTGGCTTAAACGGCTCACGCCGCGTAGCCACCGGCCTCTGTCTGCACAAACGCATCCGCACATTGTTTGGCAAGTGCGCGCACGCGGCCAATGTAGGCCTGTCGCTCGGTCACCGAGATCACCCCCCGCGCGTCTAGCAAGTTAAACAGGTGAGAGGCCTTGATGCACTGGTCATAGGCCGGATGCGCCATGATGATACGCTTGCCGGTCTTCGGGTCGACGTGCTCCTGCGCGAGAATTTTCTCGCACTCTGCCTCGGCCTCTTCGAACTGTTTGAGCAACACATCGGTGTTGGCCACATCAAAGTTCCAACGGCTGTATTCCTGCTCGGTCTGCTTGAACACATCGCCATAGGTCAGCGCAATTTCGGTCTGCGGATCGTTGTAGGGCATGTCCATCACGTGATCGACACCCAGCACATACATCGCCAAACGCTCCAGACCGTAGGTCAGCTCGCCAGACACTGGATGACAGTCATGACCGCCTACCTGCTGAAAATAGGTAAATTGGCTGACTTCCATGCCATCACACCAGACTTCCCAGCCAAGGCCCCATGCGCCCAGCGTCGGACTTTCCCAGTCATCCTCAACAAAACGGATGTCGTGCATCTCCATATCGATGCCAATCGCTTCCAAAGAGCCGAGATACAGCTCCTGCAAGTTGGGTGGGCTTGGTTTGATCAACACCTGATACTGGTAGTAGTGCTGCAAACGGTTTGGGTTCTCACCATAACGCCCATCAGTTGGACGACGTGACGGCTGCACATAGGCCGCGGCCCAGGCTTTGCTGCCCAAGGAGCGCAACGTGGTCGCCGGGTGAAAAGTGCCCGCGCCCACTTCCATGTCATAAGGCTGCAACACGGCACAGCCTTTTTCGGCCCAGTAATTCTGGAGCCGTAAAATGATCTCTTGGAAGCTACGCGGTTTGCTGTCGCTATGTGCCATGGTGAAAGCCCTTTCCAAACGCGGGTCTTGCTTATGCGCAAGCTTGCACGGGGTCAACATCACGCCTCAGCCCAAGCTCACCAAATTATGAGTGCAAGCCGCGCCGAACCTGATAAAAGAGCCTCTAATTAACAATTGTCACGCGTTTCAGGGACTACCACCAACATGCTGCGCACTATTCTGTCGCTTTTTGTGGCACTGCTTTTCAGTGTCACCTCCGCCATTGCCCAATCCTCAGATGACATCGTTTGGGTACAGCTCGAAGCCCAACCCAGCTTGACGCAAGCCAGTGAAAACATCCGCGCCTACGCACAGCGTATGGACGATGTAAATGGCTTCACCCTTGGTGGTGGCTGGTACGCCATCGCCGTTGGGCCTTACCGTCGCGAAGATGCGGAAAATGTGTTGCGCGTTTACCGCTCTGAGGGCGTGATTCCCGTGGACGCCTATTTGGCAACCGCCCGCGAATACCGCAGCCAGTTCTGGCCAGTCGGCGCAAATCAACTGGCAAACCCACAAGCTGCCCTGGCCGGTCAACAGCCAGCCCAAGATGCGCAGCAGGACACGCAGGTGGTGATCGTGGAAACGCCAGTGGAGCCTGAAGTGGTTCCAGTGCCCCAGCAGCCTGACGAAACCGTCCGCGAAGCCCGCGCCAGCGAGGCCGCCCTGACCCGCGACGAGAAGAAGACCTTGCAGGAATGGCTGCAATGGGCGGGGTACTACAACTCTGCCATCGACGGCTCCTTTGGCCGTGGCACCCGCGCCTCCATGTCCAACTGGCAGGCAGACAACGGTTTTGATGTCACCGGCGTGATGACCACCCTGCAGCGCGACACCCTGCGCCGCCAATACTTCGCCGTACTGGAAGGTATGAACCTGCAACTGGTCGGCGATCTGGACGCCGGCATCGAGATGATTGTGCCTATGGGCGCTGTTGCAAAAGCCGCTTCCGAATATCCATTTGTACGGTATCAGGCCTCAGGTGACATCCCGGCGCAGGTCCTGCTGATCAGCCAGGAAGGCGACCAGAACACCCTGTTTGGTCTCTATGACATCATGCAGACGCTTGAGATTGTCCCACTGGACGGCCCCCGTGAGCGCAAGAAGTCCAGCTTTGTTCTGACAGGTCAAAACGCCAACATCGTCAGCCACACCGAAGTCACCCTGAAAGAGGGTCAAATCAAAGGCTTCACTCTGGTGTGGCCGGCCGGTGATGAAGAGCGTCGCACCCGCATTCTCGGCGAAATGCAGGCCAGCTTCACCCGTATCGGCGGCGTGCTGGACCCCGCCGCAGGCGACGACACGGCACAGGACATCGATTTGATCTCCGGCCTTCAGGTGCGCAAACCAAAACAGTCCCGCTCCGGCTTCTTTATCGACCGCAAAGGCCACGTCGTGACCACTGCTGAGGCCGTGCAAAACTGCACCAAAGTCACCATCGAAGAAGACTATGACGCGCAGGTCTCTGTGATCGATGAAGCGCTTGGCATCGCAATCCTGAGCCCAACCTCGGCGCTGGCGCCAATTGACATCGCCACCCTGCGGGAAGGTGCCCCGCGCATTCAATCCGAAGTCGCCGTTGCCGGCTATTCCTACGAAGGGGCCCTCGGCGCGCCAACGCTGACCTTTGGCCAATTGGCGGACGTGAAAGGCCTGCGCGGTGAGCAAGAACTCACCCGTCTGGCGCTGAACGTGCAGCCTGGCGACTGGGGTGGCCCAGTGTTTGACGCTGGTGGTTCCGTGTTTGGTATGCTGCTGCCACGCCACGCGCAGTCCGCACAACAGCTTCCGGAAGAAGTGAACTTCGCCGTAAACAGCGACGCCATCCGCACCCTGCTGGCACAGGAAGGTATCCAGGCCGACCTATCCTCCAACGGCGCGGCCATGGCGCCTGAAGACCTGACCAAACAGGCCAGCGACATGACGGTTCTGGTGAGCTGCTGGTAAGCAACTCACACCACCACAAAAAAAGGGCGGCTCATTTCGGAGCCGCCCTTTTCATTTGAAGATCACGTTTTTCAGGAGGTCGACAGCGCCGCCGTCATCCGTATCAACGTCGGCCGATCTGCATCAAAAGCTTGCGTCAACGCCGCCTGTAACTCCGCAGTCGTCTTCGGCTCTGTTGCCAAACAACCATAGCTTTCCGCCAACTTGCAAAAATCCGGGTTCACCGCCACCACTGCATTGGGCGCAATCTGACTGGCCACCATGCTGTCTTCGATCTCCTTGAGCTTGTGGTTGTCCCACAGCAAAATCGGGATCGGCAGTTTCATCTCCACTGCTGCGCCCAATTCTTGCACGGTGTATTGGAACCCGTAGTCCCCCGCGATGCAGACCGTTGGCTTTCCACGCCGAGCCATCGCGCCGCCAATCGACGCCGGCAACGCGTATCCCAACGTGCCAAATCCACTTGGGTGGTGCCAATACCCTGGCCGCGCCATGTCCCAGACCTCTTTTGCGACATAGGCAAACTGCGTCATGTCCGAATAGATCATCGCGTCCTCCGGCATAACCTCTGACAACACGTCACAGATCTCGGCAATGCCAGGGCGTTCTGCGTCAGTTTCGGCGCGGAAGCGTTTCTTTGCGGCAGCAATCTCTGCCGCGTTCCATTTTGGCGGCACCGCCTCGTCCGGCAGCGCATCATTCATCGACAGCAAAAAGGAGACATCCGCCCGCAGTTTCATCACAAACGAAAAGGCATCCGCTTGCACCGTGGTGTCTGCCCGATGCCGATCCGCCAACACTTCGGGGTCGATGTCCACGCGCACAAGCCGCCCGGTTTGGCCAAGCTCATGCCGCCACAAATCGCATTCACTCAACTCGGTACCAATCGCGATCACCAGATCGCTGTCGCCAATGATCCGTTTGCTCTCTGCGCGACCAAGATAGGTGCCAAAGCTCATCGCCTCATCCGGCGCCAAAAGGCCAGCACCCGCATAGGTCATAAAGGCCGCAGCGCCGGTTTCTTTGAGCAGCAGGCGCATATGCAAAGCCGCCGCCTCGCCGGAGGATGCCAATCCGCCGCCCAAAATGAACAACGGCTTCTTCGCATTGAGTAAATCCTGCGCCACACCGCGCATATCCCCTGCCGCAAAGCCTGCATGGCTCTCCATAGCGCCCGGTCGTGCTACTGGTGCTTCAGGAGCCATCGCACCCAAAAGGGCAATCGGCACCTGGATATGCTTGGGGCGTGGGCGTTGTGTCTCAAATTCCACCAACGCACGGTCAATCAAATCATAGGCCGCCCGAGGTGTGCGCGCCTCCTCGGACCAATCACACACAGTCGCCGCCGCCCCGCGCTGATCGCGCATCTGGTGCAACTGGCCGCGATGCCCGACGTGCTCATCCAGGCAACTCGACAGGGTCAGCACCGACACACTGTCGGAATAGGCCTGCCCCAATGGCGTCAGGATGTTGCACACCCCCGGCCCGGTGATGACATAAGCCACGCCCGGCTTGCCACTGGCCCGGGCATAGCCGTCGGCCATAAAGCCCGCCCCCTGCTCGTGCCGTGCCAGAACATGGGTGATCCCGGCTTCTTCAATGCCGCGGTACATCTCCACATTGTGCACACCGGGAATGCCAAAAATGACATCCACACCACGCGCTTTCAGCATGTGCGAAATCTGCGCCCCCAAAGGACGCATCTCCTGATCCATTGCCGTCATCAGGCCCTCCAGAATTGAACCGTAAAGAGTACGTAGACCGCCAAAAGCTCCAGTCGGCCAATCAACATGCCCGCTGCCAATAGCCATTTGGCCGCATCATTCAGTGTCGCAAAGTTCCCGGCCGGGCCAATGATGTCGCCCAATCCGGGGCCAATATTGGCCAAAGCCGCCGCTGATCCGGACAAAGCCGTGGTGAAATCGAGCCCGGTCATACCCAGCAGAACAGCGAGCCCGCCCAAGGTCACCGTGAAGAACACAAAAAAGCTCATCACAGAACTTAGAACATCGTCGTCAATCTTGCGCCCTTGAAAGCTTGGCGAGAACACGCCGCTGGGGTGCTGGATTTTGCGGATCTGGGTTTTGATCGTGGCAAACAGCAGTTGATAGCGAAAGACTTTGATAGAACAGGCCGTCGACCCCGCACAGCCGCCGATCAATCCGGCAAAAAACAGAACCGAGACAGGAAACCCGCCCCACTGCATATAGTCCGCGCTGGCATAACCGGTGCCGGTTACAATCGAAGTTGTGTTGAACAGCACTTTGCGAAAGCCCGCCTCGCTGCCCAATCCATTGCTCAGCACCTGCCAACTGGTGAGCATGATCACGATCACCGCCACGGTCAGAAAGAATGCCCGGATCTGCGAGTCCTGCAGCAAAGGCTGCGCACTACCTGCAGTAAGCTGCACAAAGCGCACAAACGGCAAAGCCGCGAGCAGCATAAACACAACGGCGACATACTCGGTTCCGATAGAAAACGCTCCAAAAGAGGAATCGTAGTTGGCGAACCCGCCTGTGGCGATTGTGGTCATCGCATGAACCACCGCATCAAACGGCTCCATGCCGGTGATGACGTAAGCGAACGCGCAAGCCACTGTCAGCGTGATGTAAATCACCGAAATCCGGCTGCTGATCTCTGTGGCCCGCGGCAAGATTTTTCCAAAGGTGTCAAAGCCTTCGCTGCGGAAAATTTGCATGCCGCCCACGCGCAATTCCGGCAGAAACACCATCGCCACAACAATAATACCAATGCCGCCCAGCCATTGCAGCAATCCACGCCACAACAACATCCCACGCGGCAACGCATCCAGCCCAGAAAACACTGTGGAGCCGGTGGTCGTTAATCCGCTCATCGCTTCAAAAAACGCATCAACCACACGTGCCTCGGTTGCGCCCAACATGAAAGGCAAAGCGCCAAACATTGGCAGCGCAACCCATACGCCCGTGGTGAGCAAGAAGGTTTGTTGCAAGGAAAGTCCGTTACCGCGTCCATTGTGACAGGACAGTGCCACCATGCCGCCAGTCAAAGCCGTTACCAATGCGCTGACAAAAAATGTTTCCCAATGGGCGTTGCCATCCCAAAAATCAACAACCATGGGCAGCAGCATGGCCACGCCCAATATCGCCACCAAAAGGCCGATCACATATCCAACGGGTCGTAAGTCCAGCATGGCTGCAGGGTTGGCGCGTGCGCCAGCCACTGTCAAGCGCGTTCCAACTCTCCCCCAACAACGGGCCGTCCGTAACCCCCTGTTCTATCACGCAAACGACAAAAAGCGCCCCAACTGCGCCGCCAGCTTACCCGACGTGGAACAGCGTGGTGAACAGTTTTGGATCGATGCTTTCGGAAGCAAACAACGGACCGTCTGTTAGAACCGACACGGCATCGTGACTGTGCAAACTTTCCTGATGACTGGCAATCACACGGAAATCGCCAATGCGCGGGTCGGCCTTCAACTTCTCGCAGAACAGCCGCGCGGCATCTTCCACAAAAATCGGGTTGGCGGCGTTTAACTCTGCAAAGGCCTGCTCATCCTCACGCTTTACCATGACCTGGGTTTCTGTTGGCACAGCGGCGCGCGCCAGATCAATCAGATCCTCAAACCACACCCGTGGTTGGTCCACAATCTCCACCGAAATCCGCGCCACAGAGCGCTGCGAATGTGGCGTGGCCAACTGCCCGCGTGACATCCGCGCATGCTCACTCAGCTCCAGCGAACATGGACAGGTTGAGGAATAGACATAGTCCAAATGCATGATCTTATGCGTGGTCTCACCATGCTGCACCTTTTCCAGCGCGATGTCGTAATACTGATAGCCTTCGAGACCAGACCGCAGCGATTTGATCTTCATAGGATAGGAAAACCGCATCTGCAGCCTTGCATCAAAGCTCTCCAGATCGGTGATGTAATCCGCCAAGGCCGCTTCCATCACGCTGAAGCTGAAGGTCTTCTCCGCGTGTTTGTAAAACGACCGCATGATCCGGGACATGTTGATGCCCTTTTTGTCGGCCTCCAGGCTCACCGTCCCGGTGACGCTGGTCTCCAACGTGATGTCACCATTGTCACGGGTATGAAACCTGATCGGCAGACGGAAGTTTGAAATCCCCACATGCTGAATTTGCTGCTTTTCGCCTTTGATCAAGCTCTCCGGACCGTTCTGCAGGTCTGGCAGCGTCGCGCGATACTGTGGCGTGGCCTCAAAATCCTCAGGGTATCGGCGCGACAAATCTGGGTAGTTCGCAAGTGGTTGATCCGGCAGCAAGCGCGCAACCGCCGGGTCCAGCTCGGCAATCTCAGTCACAGACGCAGACTGCGCCCAGGCCCGCAAGCGCGCCAACGCCTCTGCTGCCTCTTCCCGTGTCATTTCAGTGTGGGTCTTGGAAGTCTGAACATTCATAGCCAAGCGCCTTTTCCCTGCTGCCGCCTCACTAACTTAGTCAGTCCGTCGACAAAATGCTAATACCGTTAACACATACGCAAAAAACGACACCTTGGTTCACACCGCAGTTACTGACGCAAAGGGCGCCCGACCTGCCCATCGCGCGCCCCAATCTTGCTCCGAAGTCACGCCGCCTTTAAGCCTGTGAGGCCTCAATTGCGCGGGTGATGTCCTTGATCAGATCATCAGTGTCCTCCAAACCAACGGAGAACCGCACCAGACCAGGAGTGATGCCCAAGTCGGCCTTCACTTCATCTGTCAGGCGCTGGTGGGTCGTGGTCGCCGGGTGCGTGGCAATCGACTTTGCGTCGCCAAGGTTGTTGGAAATCACCGCAATCTCCAGTGCATTTAGGAACTTGAACGCGGCTTCGCGTCCGCCTTTGATGTCGAGAGACAGAACCGTGCCGCCCTTGCCGCCCAGCTGTTTCTTCACCAAAGCGGCCTGCGCGTGGCTTTCCAAACCCGGATAGATTGTGCGCTCCAAGGACGAATGGCCTTCCAGAGCCGACGCAATGGCCAAAGCACTCTCTGCCTGCGCCCGAACACGCAGATCAATGGTCTCCAGACCTTTCAGCATCACCCAGGCATTAAACGGGCTCATGCTGCCACCGGTGTGCTTCATGTAGGGCTCAAGCGTGCCGCGGATGAAGTCTTTGGTGCCCAGAACAACCCCGCCCAACGCACGGCCTTGGCCGTCGATATGTTTGGTGGCCGAGTAGATCACCACATCCGCGCCTTGCTCAATCGCGTTGGAAAATACCGGTGTGGAGAATACATTGTCCACGAGCACTGTCGCGCCGACTTCATGGGCGATCTGTGCCACCGCAGTGATGTTGATCACCTCCAGCGTCGGGTTGGACATGCTTTCAAAGAACACCGCTTTGGTGTCCGGACGCATCGCCGCCTTCCAAGCGGCCAAATCCGTGCCATCGACAAAGGTCACTTCCACGCCATAGCGGCCCAGAATGTCCTGCAACACATAGATACAAGAGCCAAACAGCGCCTTGGCTGACACCACGTGATCACCCGCCTGAAGCATTGAGGTCAACGCACCGCTGACCGCCGCCATGCCGCTGGCTGTGGCAAAGGCATCTTCCGCCCCCTCAAGCGCCGCAATACGCTCTTCAAACATTGCCACGGTTGGGTTGCCGTATCGCGCATAGATGAACTCATCTTCGCCAGTTTCGATAAAGCGGGCCTCGGCCTGCTCCGCACTGTCGTAGACAAAGCCCTGTGTCAGGAAAATTGCCTCACTGACCTCTTTGTATTGGCTGCGTCGTGTACCGCCATGCACCAGCTTTGTGCGTTTGTTCCAATCGCTCATGTCATCTCTCCCGGGCCTCTCTGACCGGCCCAAATAAAAAGCCCCGTTCCGGCCAAGCGGAAGGGGCTCCTTCGTCCTGACCTCTTTAGCGGCATCTTTAACGTGGCCCGCAATCCGGTAACAAATCGCCACGCCTGCGAATTACGCCTGAACGCATCAAAGGTCAAGCCACACAGGCCCCTTCACCAAGCTGTGACGCGGGCTTTACGCAATCTGCACATTTTCGCGCAACACTGGGTTTTAGGTGAAAGGGGAAGCCGACATGGCGCTCATTCGGATCAACGCAGAAGGCAGAAACCCGGTACTGCACAGTACCAAAACCTCCCTTTGGCCTGCGTTGCGCCGGGCGATGCCACCAACTGGCCCGATCACCATCATGCTGCACGGGTACAAGTTTGCCCCAAACGACCCCGATCATTGCCCACACAGTCATATCTTTGCCGCGCACGACGCCACATGCGGCAAAGCCATCAGTTGGCCGCAACGCTTGGGATTCTTGGATGCGTCGCACAACACCGGCCTCGGGGTCGCCTTTGGCTGGAACGCCCGAGGCTCGCTGAAACAAGCACTGCGCTCCGCGTTGCGTGCCTCTCACGCGCTCGCAAAGTTGATCACTGAACTGCGCGACATTGCCCCCGACCGTCAAATCCACCTGATTGGTCACTCCATGGGCGCCTATGTCGCGCTAAGTACGCTGCGCCGCCTGCAACACGGTGACGTGGGTCGTATTGTTTTGCTCAACGGCGCTGTTTTCCGCCCCTGCGTTGCATTGGCCCTGCGCACGCCAGCTGGGCGCTCTGCAGAGCTGTTCAATGTCGTAAGCTCAGAAAATGCCTTCTACGACATCCTATTTGAGCGCCTTCTTGGACGCAACCCAGCGCATGATCGCTCCATCGGTCGCGGATTTGAAGCCCGCAACGCCGTCACAATTCGACTGGGCGATGCGCCCAGCTTGGAGAGCCTCGCCGAAATGGGACACACCATCGCGCCCCCCAAGCATTGGTTTTGCCACTGGTCGCCTTACTTGCGGCCTGGCGCAATGGCGTTTTATGGCACCTTGCTGCGGCATCCCCAATCCTTGCCGCTCTCGCTCCTGAAATCACAACTCACGCGCCACACGCTGCCCATGGCCGGCCGCACCGGCCCCAAACCGCCCCCTTGCGGCACGGCCTAAAACAGGCAAGCTTTGGGCACTGCAACAGGAGCGCCCATGTCTGAGCTTACCGCTGACCCAATCGACCTCTATTACTGGCCCACGCCCAACGGCTGGAAGATTTCCATCGCGCTTGAGGAAATGGCGCTGCCCTACACCACGCACCTGATCAATATCGGCAAGGGTGATCAATTTGCGCCCGATTTCCTCAAGATCGCCCCCAATAACCGCATGCCCGCGATTGTTGATCCAAACGGACCTGACGGTCAGCCCATCTCGGTCTTTGAAAGCGGCGCAATCCTGCTCTACCTCGCGCGTAAGACCGACACGTTTCTCGGCACGACAGAACGGGAGCGAGTTGCCGTAGAAGAATGGCTGATGTGGCAAATGGGCGGGCTTGGCCCCATGGCTGGTCAAACCCACCACTTCCTGAAATACGCGCCCGAAGACATTGCCTACGCCAAAGCCCGCTACCGCGACGAAACCGCGCGGCTCTATGGCGTGCTGGATCGCCGATTGGCCGAGAACGAATACTTGGCAGGCGATTTCTACTCCGTTGCGGATATCTCCGTCTGGGGCTGGGCCTCTTTGTGGGAAGGGCAAGAGCAGACGTTGGAGGACAAACCTCACATGGCACGCTGGCTTAAAGCCCTATGGGCACGCTCTGCCCTGCGACGCGGGCGGGCCTTGCACGCCGATCTGCGCGCTGACCGGTCCGACACCTGGGTTCAGGACGATCTTTTTGGATCTTAGTCTGCAAACACACTCTTAAAGAACGCAAAAAACGGCGCCCTTCAGCCCTCCTCGGCCTCTTCTTCCAGCGCATAGTCCTGGAAAATCTTGCCCTGTGTCATGAAGAAAATGAACACCGCCGCGGTCAGGCCAAAGGTTTTAAAGTAAACCCAGGTGTCCGTGCTCTGCGTGCGCCAAATCACCTCATTCAGAACCGCCAGGCCAATGAAAAACGCCGTCAACCGCTTGGTCAGCAGCATCCAGCCCTCTTCCTTCAGAGGCATCATCTCTTCCATGACAAACTTCAAATAGCTCTGCCCACGCAGCAGCCCCACACCAAGCGCACCACCAAACAGCAGGTAGATCATGGTTGGCTTCATTTTGAAAAACCGCTCATCGTTGAGCCACACCGACAACCCGCCAAACAGGATCACCAACACCAGGGTGGCGACCTGCATCTTCGAGAGCTTGCCGGTCAGCTTCCACAGAATACCGGTTGTCAGGATCAGCAGTGGAATAAACCCGGCGGTGGCAACAATGAACCCATCATAGGCTGTGCCGCCAATCTCGATCGTTTGGTCCCTCAGCCGCAAATAGGCGACAAAGAACACCACAATGGGGCCCAGTTCCAAACCCATCTTCAGCATCGGGTTGATCTTTTTCTCAGAAGTATTCTCAGCCATCGCGCGTTCCTATTGCCTGCCCACTTCCACTATCACAGCCCCCAGCGCAATCAATGCCATCAAGGCAATCCGGCGTGGACCCACGGTTTCTTTCAGCACCAGCCACCCGATCAGCGCCGCAAACACCGGCGAAGTTTCCCGCAGCACTGCTGCCTCGCCCACATTGTCCAAACGTGTCGCCAGCATGACCGAGCCAAAGCTGGCAAAAGCCACCAACCCGCCAATAACGCCACGTGTCATCAACGGGCCAAGGGCGGGCGGGTTCACCATCGCGCGGTACTTCATGGCCGCCAAAACCGGGAACACCAGCCCGTCGATCAGGAAGAACCACGCGAGGAAAGTGAACGGGTCTGCCGTGGCGCGGATACCAAACGCATCATAGGTGGTATAAAGCGCCACAAAAATACCGGTGAACACCGCAATCACCATCGCCGCCAGCAAGGTCTCCCGCCCCTCGGTCATGAACACCATGTTGTAGACGGCCAATCCAAGAATACCCGCCATCAGCACAGCAACGCCAATCCACTGCAGCCCGCTGAAGGTCTCGCCAAAAATCAGATAGGCGCCAATAACCGTAAAAAACGGCCCCACGCCGCGCACAACGGGGTAGACCACGGTGAACGCACCTTTGGTATAGGCCCAGCTCTGCAGCAGCTTGTACCCGGTGTGAATGACAAAGGCGCCCAGAAAAATCAGCCACATATGCGGCTCAGGCCACGGCACCACAAACAATGCAAAGGGCGCCGCCATGGCCGCGTAACTGAAATCAATCGCCCCGCGTGTCAGCCAGGGATCATGCCGCCCTTTTTGGAGTGCGCCGAACACGGCGTGGAGAAACGCCGCCAACAACGCCAGCGCCAGCGCCAATTGCTGGCCTGAAGCGGTTCCCTCCAGAGAGACCAGCCAAGCGCTCATGATTGGCGCTCAATTGCGCTGTTGGTCCGGGGGTTTTCCACCCCCGGACCCCCGGAGGATATTTTGGGCAAGAAGAAGATCAGTTTTGCTCCAGCCCAATAAGGGCCGCGGCAAACTCTTCGGGATCAAAGGGTTGCAGATCATCAATTTGCTCGCCCACACCAATCGCGTGGATCGGCAGACCAAACTTATCTGCGAGGCTCACAAGGATGCCGCCCTTCGCGGTGCCGTCGAGCTTGGTCATCACAAGACCGGACACATCTGCCAGCTTCTGGAAGGTTTCGACCTGACTGATGGCGTTTTGGCCCGTTGTGGCATCCAGCACCAACAACGTGTTGTGCGGCGCATCCGGGTCTTTCTTGCGGATCACCCGCACAATCTTGGCAAGCTCTTCCATCAGGTCCTGGCGGTTCTGCAGCCGCCCGGCCGTGTCGATCATCAACAGGTCTGCTCCCTCTGCTTCCGCCTTGGTCATCGCATCATAGGCCAGACTCGCAGGATCGGATCCCTCCGGTGCGGTCAGCACCGGCACACCTGCGCGTTCGCCCCACACCTGCAGCTGCTCCACCGCCGCCGCCCGGAAGGTATCTCCGGCGGCAATCACCACAGACTTGCCAGCCGACCGAAACTGGCTCGCCAGCTTGCCAATGGTGGTGGTCTTGCCAGAACCATTCACGCCAACAACCAGCACAACCTGCGGCTTGGAGGGATAAAGCGGCATCGGACGCGCCACAGTTTCCATGATCCGCGCCACTTCGGTCGCGAGAATATCTTTGATCTCTTGCGTAGAAACACGCCGCCCCAGACGGCCTTCCGCGATATTAGCGGTGACGCGCAGCGCGGTATCCACGCCCATATCGGAGGCAATCAGCAACTCTTCGAGCTGCTCCAGCATATCGTCGTCCAGCACGCGCTTAACAACCGGACCGCTTTGGCTCTGGCCGGTCAACCGCGCCAGTATGCCAGACTTGGGCGCTTCAGCAGGCGCTTTCTCTTCCACGGCAGGCGCCGCTTCCACCTCAACGGCGGCAGGCGCAGGCTGCTCTACGGGAGGGCTTTCAACCGCGACCGCTTTTGTCTGTACGCCGCCATCTTCGACAATTGCCTCAAGCCCCTCGTCCAACTTGGACGACGACTTGAACAGCTTGTCTTTGAGCTTTGAGAAAAACGCCATGGTGGTCTCCGGAACTGCTTGCTTCCAGTTAGTCTGATTTTGAGGGATTTAAAAGAGCGGGGTCGCCCAGCCCACGCCTGCCACAATCAGGAACTGCCCACCGGCATAAAGCACCCACAAGGCAATCGACACCATGCGTTGCAGAGCCGCATCCTGCTTCATACGAAACAATTGAATCGCCAACAGTGTGTCGGACGCCATAAAGGCCACTGCCCCGGCCACCGCCAAATGCCGGTCCAGCAACCCAAAAGCCGTGGCCCCCATGGCGCAAATGATCACCACATAGGCTCTAACCGGCCAACGGAGTTCACCGGTGAACGGACACAACCAACGCTCTGTCGAAAGAGCAAAAACCACCAGAGCCCCCAACAAAACAGGCACCGCCAGTGGCCCAGCCCCGATGTCCCAGAAATAGACTACATAGGCCACATGCGCCGCCGCAAATGACACCAAGCCGACAAGAAAGGCCTTCTCCCCATCCCGCGACAAAGCCAGATCGCCCAACGCGGACAGCAACAACGCCACAACCACAGCCCCAGAACCAAAACTCACCGCAACTGCCGCCGCAAAGGCCGGCATCGGAATGGTCTTAATCACTGTCTTCCAGACGCCGGGCGGTCGATGACAAAAGGCCACCGCATAAATCACCGCCGCCAACAGCCCCACCACAAGCAATCCCAGCCGGATGCTTTGGCGCAGGGCAATTTCTTCGACAATACTCATGGCAGCCTCATGTGTTTTGCCAGCACCCTATGGCGGCAAGCCCCTGTTTGTCTTGTGCAAAATGGGAAGGTGACGCGCAGAGAGCCTATAAGCCGGATTCTGTTCCCCGGCCGAAGCCGGTTCAATGACCATTCATCTAGGGTGCCTGTTACCAGACACCTCAAGCTGCCAACCCGGACCTGCTCGGAGCAAAGCGCTCCTGTGGCAAGCGCCACGCGCGGTCCCTATTTGGCATTGCTCCCGGTGGGGCTTGCCGTGCCGCCGCTGTTGCCAGCCGCGCGGTGGGCTCTTACCCCACCGTTTCACCTTGACCCCGACGGATCGGGGCAGTCTGTTCTCTGTGGCGCTTTCCCTCGGGTTTCCCCGGCCGGGCGTTACCCGGCACCGTTGCTTTGCGGAGTCCGGACTTTCCTCGCGGGCATACGCCCCCGCGGCCATCCAGCTCTCTGCGCGTCCCCGCAATTATTCTTTGACCGCCAAGGCGTCAAGTGCCGCCTAGAGCTCAGGTCCACATCGCGCAATGACCAAGAGGCGAAAAATCTGCCGGTTCAAGAGGCCCTTCTGCCAACGGCCTGAACCTGAGGCGCACAGTTTTCAACAGCGTCTCGTCATCCACATCCGCCGTATAGCCAAATTCTTGCGCGATTGACCGGAACAACTCAGACGAAACCTCTTGCGGCCCATCATCATAACCGCGCTTCCCGGCGAGCCCGCCGCGCTCCAAACGCTCCCAATCAAACTTCGGACCAGGATCAATCTTACGCCCCGGCGACATGTCGGAATGTCCAATCACGCCGTCCGGCCCAATATCCCACCGTTGCATGATACCCGCCAGCAGCATCTCAACCGCGTCCATCTGCGCCGCCGCGAACGGGTGGTCGCCTTTGTTGGATAACTCAATGCCAATGCTACGAGAATTCACATCGCCTTGACCCTGCCAGCTGCCAACACCTGCGTGCCAGGCCCGCTTCTCTTCGTCCACCAGCTGAGTGATCTGCCCATCCGGCGCAATCACATAGTGTGCCGACACCTCCGCTTCGGGATTGCACAGCCAGTCCATCGCCGCCTGCGCGCTCTCCATTGCCGTATAGTGGATCACGATCAGCTCAGGCCGTTGCCCATCCCGCCGCTCCCCAAAATTCGGGGAGGGCTGTTGGAGAATGTCCAAATTGGAAGACATGTTTAGTTGCCGGCGGCCACGCGGAACGGGCTCGGGTCCCACTTACAGGCATATCCATCGCCGTCCGGATCAACACCAAGCCGATCTCTCTTTGGGCCGCCTTTTTCCAGAAACGCCCGCTGCGCGGCCTCATCGCTAGCAAACTTGGCACAAGCTTTATCGTAGCGTGACGCCCCGCCAATTTTTAAACGGTTGTACATCTTGGTGCCCACAGGGTGCTTCGTTTCCAGCGCATAAGCCACGATGTTTGGCCCAGCGTCTCCCGTGCGCACCGGCACAGCAGTGGGCTGAATCACCGTATAGTTTGCTTTGTTTTGTGCCCGTCGCGCTGCGTCCGCCTCAATCGAGCGACGCCCATCTACCGCCGCAAAGTCATTCTCATCCGAAATGCCCGGATTGGAGAACACCTGAGGCGCGGGATTGCTTGGGCTTGCATGCAGCGGCTGCACGCCAGAGTTGGCAGACGCCGCCGCCAAAGCAGCCGTGGTCTCGCTGGCAATGCTGGCCGCATCATTGGCGGCTGACGCAGTAGAGCTCGCGGATGGCACAGTGCTCGCCGCCGCTGCCGCAGTTTGCGGCTGTGCGGTTGTGGTCGTGATCAAGGGAGTAGCAGCTACAGCCTGCGCCGGCGGCACGGTGGCAACCACGGGCACCGGTTCGATCGCCGCAATCTGTGGTGCGTACGGAATGGTCTCTTGGGAGACTGCATTTGCGGGAGGCAAAGCCGTCCGCCGATGCTCTCCGGTTTTCTCGTCGTAAAACACGCCTGCGGCGCTGTCTGGCACGGCCGGCTGGCACGCGCTCAGCGCGACCAGCGCACAAATGGCCCCAATGCTACGTTTCATGATCTGCCTTAACTGCTCTTAGTTTTGCAGCAGCTTTACCACCATTTGCCTGGTTTGGCCACAAAACCTGCCGCCTGCTCCAGCGCATAGGCGGTGTTCAGCAGATCGCCCTCTTCCCAAGGCCGGCCAATCAGCTGCAGACCCAGCGGAAGACCCTGGCTGTCCAGACCGGTTGGCACCGACACCCCTGGCAAACCAGCAAGGTTCACGGTCACGGTAAAGACGTCGTTCAGATACATCTGGATCGGGTCAGCATCGGTCATTTCGCCCAGACCAAAGGCTGCAGACGGAGTCGCTGGCGTCAGGATCGCATCAATACCTTGGGCAAAGACGTTTTCGAAGTCCTGCTTGATCAACGTCCGAACGCGACGCGCCCGGTTGTAGTAAGCGTCGTAGAAACCTGCGGACAGCACATAGGTGCCAACCATCACACGGCGCTGCACCTCGTGCCCGAAGCCTTCGGCCCGGGTCTTTTCATACATCTCGGTGATGCCGTCTCCTGCCGCCAACGTGGCACGGTGGCCGTAGCGCACACCGTCGTAACGCGCGAGGTTCGAGGACGCCTCAGCTGGGGCAATCACATAGTAGGCTGGCAGCGCATATTTGGTGTGCGGCAGGGAAATGTCGACAATCTCCGCACCCGCCGCTTTGAGCATCTCAGTGCCATCGGCCCAGAGTTTTTCGATCTCGGCTGGCATGCCGTCCATACGGTACTCTTTTGGGATACCGATTTTCTTGCCGCGAATATCGCCGGTCAGCATGGCTTCAAAGTTTGGCACCGGCAGATCAACACTGGTGCTGTCCTTTTCATCGTGACCACACATCGCTTCCAGCATAATGGCCGCGTCGCGCACGTCTTTGGTCATCGGGCCCGCTTGATCCAGCGAGGAGGCAAAGGCCACCACGCCCCAGCGGGAACACCGGCCATAGGTTGGCTTGATACCGGTGATGCCGGTAAAGGCCGCAGGCTGACGGATCGAGCCACCGGTGTCGGTACCGGTCACGGCCAGACACAGATCCGCCGCAACCGCCGCCGCAGACCCACCAGAAGAGCCGCCCGGGGTCAATGCCGCATCATCATTACCGCGACGCCACGGGTTGATCGCGTTGCCGTAGACAGAGGTCTCGTTGGACGAGCCCATCGCAAACTCATCCATGTTGAGCTTGCCCAGCATCACCGCACCGGAATCTTCCAGCTTTTGAGAAACGGTGGATTCATACTCCGGCGTAAAGCCTTCCAGAATTCCGCTCGCCGCCTGGGACGCCACACCTTTGGTGCAGAACAGGTCTTTGATGCCAATTGGCAGGCCGCACATGTCCGGCGCATCACCTTGGGCAATCCGCGCATCCGCCGCTTTGGCACGTTCCAGCGCAATCTCAGGCGTCATATGTACAAAGGCGTTCAGCGCATCAGCCTCATCAATGGCCTTCAAAAAGGTCTCGGTCAGTTCAACGGAAGTCACAACACCGGCGCGCAGCTTGTCGCGGGCTTCAGCCAGGGTGAGTTTGGTCAGATCGGTCATTTCGGGCGCCTCTCTCATAAGGGGGCAAAATCTATTGTCAGGGGATCAACGGCGTGCGGGCCGGATCACTCCACCACTTTGGGAACAGCAAAGAAGCCTTCACGCGCATCCGGCGCATTGCTCAGGATTTTCTCCTGCTGATCGCCATCGGTCACCACATCCTCACGACGCTTCAGACGCATCGGGGTCACGGACACCATGGGCTCCACGCCTTCAACGTCAACTTCGTTCAGTTGCTCAATGAAACCCAGCACGGCATTGAATTCCTGTGCCAGCGCAGGCAGGGCATCTTCTTCAACCTTGATACGGGCCAGTTTGGCCACTTTGGCGGCGGTGCTTTCGTCAATCGACATGGGGCAAGACTCTCTCGTTGCGGACGTGCCCTTAGCCTTTAGCGCGCAGGGGAAAGCGGTGCAAGCGCTTGCCTCCGTTTGCCCCACATCGGCGCATCTCCCGCCAAAAGAAAATGCAATAGAGTTGCCTGTCTTTTGTTGGGCCCGGCTCAAGGCTGCGCCTTGAGCCTCCCCGCAATCAGATGGCAACGCAGCACCTCAATCATCCAGCCCAGCATCACGGCGTTTAAGATATGCCACATGAAATGCGTCCCCATTGGCGCGCGGTGACACAGCGGCATATCCAGCGAGCGAAAGGTCAAGGACACCAGCAACAGCCCGCCGCCAATCGCCAGCCCCCGTGCCACCTCAGACCGGCGGGAGCGCAACAGAATCGCATAAGCCAGGATCATCACGGGCACCGGCATGTAACCCGCAGAAACGCCCAGCACCGGCATTTTGGCAAACAGAGGGATGGTCAGCGCGGCATAGGGAAAGAAAAGCGCCGTCGCGACAAACGCCTTTGGCCAAGACAACGCCCAGAAATAACGGTTGGCGGCGTAAATGTAGAGCAGCACATAGAGCGCAATGGGCGTTGTATCGGCCGCAGCCGCCCATGCGGTCGCCTCGGTGTGGAAAAGGAAACTGCCAAGCCCGATCATTGCCAACACGACGCACAAGGCTTTTGCGATACCACTACCGGGGACCGCAGGCACCAACCGCAAACGCCCCCACATCCAAACCGCAGAGATCACAAAAGCTGCATTGGTCAAGGCATTCACCGGCTCCGCCCAAAAACTCGGGTCCAACCGCTCGCAATAGGCGTCAATGGGCGCCATCCAATCCATTGCTTGCCCCTCCATACCGGCCCTTTTCACTCGCGTCTTGCATGCTACTCTGACGACAATTGAAAGGGAGAGATAGTATGAAACTAATTTGGCTTGGACACGGCTCTTTTCGCATCGAAACCGGCAATCTGGTGTTGCTTGTCGACCCTTGGCTCACCGGCAACCCGGTGCTGCCCGAAGACCAACACGAAGCCGCTGTTGCAGGCGCCACGCATCTGATCCTGACCCACGCACATTTCGACCACGTCGCAGACATGCTGCCACTGGCGCGCAAACTCTCCTGCCCCATCGTCGGCCAATATGATCTCATGTCTTACTGGAACGAACACGAGCACTTGGACACCGTCGGTTTCAACAAGGGCGGCACTGTAGAGCTGGGCGACGGCGTCAACCTCACCATGGTGCCTGCCTCTCACAGTTCAACATTTGGCACAGACCAAGGCCCCAAGGCCGCAGGCTCGGAAGTCGGCTACATTCTCCGCGCCGAAGGCCGCACCCTTTATATCTCAGGCGACACCGACATCATGGCGGACATGGACTGGATGGGGGACTACTACAAACCCGATGTCGGAATTCTTTCCGCAGGCGGTCATTTCACCATGGACATGGCGGGCGCAGCCTACGCTGCCAAACGCTATTTCAACTTCAAAACCGTGATCCCCTGCCACTACAAGACCTTCCCGATCCTGGAGCAATCCGCAAACGTGCTCGCAGCAGCCCTGCCCGACGTAAACGTCATCGAACCGGAAGTAATGGTCCCAATCGACCTTTAAGGCGTCACCGCCGCTCGGCAAAAAACGCCTTGAGCAGCGCCTCGCACTCTTCCGCCGCAAGGCCGTCATACACCTCGGGCACATGATGGCTTTGCGGGTGTGCAAACACCCGCGGCCCTTGTGCCACGCCGCCGGATTTGGGGTCCGCTGCGCCATAGTATACCCGTGCAATCCGCGCCTGACTGATCGCGCTGGCGCACATCGGGCACGGCTCCAGCGTCACATACAGGTCGCACCCGACCAGCCGTTCGCTGCCAATCTTGGCACAGGCCGCACGCATCGCCAGCACTTCGGCATGGGCTGTTGGGTCCAAATCTTCCCGCGTCCGGTTGCCCGCCGACGCCAAAACTTCGCCATCCGGCCCAACAATCACCGCCCCCACGGGCACCTCACCACGCGCTGCAGCGGCGCGCGCTTCTTCAAGCGCAAGGTCCATATGGCTCCGAAAGGTCATGGGGCAGACTTGCCCTGCCAAGCCCCCTTTCGCAATCCCCGTTTCGCAGGTAAACGGAGACATGTCTCAAAAGCCTCCCTCCTCCCGTCGCCCCAACGCGAAACCAAACGCCGCCAAGGCGCGCCCGTCCAAGCCACGCAAGACGCCTGCGCAACCGGCCTCTGACGCGCACAAACGCGAGGGGGATCGCATTGCAAAGGTCCTGGCCCGCGCCGGTGTGGCCTCGCGTCGCGATGCAGAACGTATGATTGAGGCGGGCCGCGTGTCGGTGAACGGTAAGAAACTCGACAGCCCGGCGCTAAACGTCACCGGTAAAGATCGCATCACCGTGGACGGCAAGCTGATTGGCGAGCCGGATCACGAACGCATCTGGCTCTACCACAAGCCTGCCGGATTGGTGACCACCAACCGCGACGAAAAAGGTCGCGAGACGATCTTTGACAAGCTGCCCGAGAACCTCCCGCGCGTCATGACTGTTGGCCGGCTTGACCTCAACTCCGAAGGCTTGCTGCTGCTGACCAACGATGGCGGCCTGAAACGCAAACTGGAACTGCCCAGCACCGGTTGGCTGCGCAAATACCGCGTCAGAATCAACGGCCGCCCAACTGAAGATACTTTCGCGCCGCTGCGCAAAGGCATCGAGGTCGACGGCGAACGTTTCCAGCCTATGGACATCACACTTGACCGCCAACAAGGCGCCAACGCCTGGGTCACCGTCGGCCTGCGCGAGGGCAAAAACCGCGAAATCCGCCGCGCCATGGAGGCCATCGGCCTCACCGTGAACCGCCTGATCCGCGTGTCCTACGGCCCCTTCCAACTGGGCCAGCTCAAGCAGGGCGAAGTGGAAGAATTGCGCCGCCGCGTTGTGCGTGACCAACTCGGCCTGGACGGCGCGATTCCGGAGGAAAAACGCCGCAAACCCACGCGCCGCCGCAAATAACTGATTTAAAAGCAGTCTTGCCTCGGCAATGCGCCGCTTTCCCAAAACTTCCCCCTAGCCATCGCGCGGCAGACTTCTTAGATTTCTCCATAACTTAGCGCAGGGTGGAGTGGGCATGTCATCAACCGGGTTACAGAAGCTGGCCTTTGGCCTGTTGGTTCTGTTGATCTTCTACGTCTCTTTCACGGGAGGCGCCTGATGGCTCAGAAATTTGGCGGCAAATACAGCCCTGGCGGCGCCCAAGGTGCCAGCAGCGACGAGGGTTTTCGCAATGCCAAGCGCAGCCGCGCAGGGGGCCGCGTCAACCTGCTGTTCATCGCGCCGCTGCCCCTGATCTGGAAAGCCTTCACCTCTGATCCCATTGGTATGGCGCAATATCTGATTGCGCTTGGCATCCTGCTTCTCGCCGCGTGGATGACCCGCGAAGGCATGTTTGCTCAAGAGGCCTATGACGCGCGCAAGGTCGCCCGACGCCCAGCATTGCCGCGCAAACTGCTCGGGTCCGTATTGACTGGTCTGGGACTGGCAATCGCAGGCTTTGCCGGTCACGGCCCCATCGAAGCAGGCATCTTCGCCGTGGTTGGCGGCCTGCTGCACAGCTTTGCCTTTGGTCTCGACCCGATGTCGGACAAAGGCATGGAGGGCACCAACCGACACCAAACCGACCGGGTCGCCCGCGCCGTGGAAGAAGCCGAAGAGCATTTGCGCGCCATGAGCGACGCCATCGCTCGCGCCGGAGACCGCAGCGTCGAACGTCGTGTCTCTGCCTTCCAATCTACCGCTCGCGACCTGTTTCGCACGGTGGAAGAAGACCCACGCGACCTCACCGCGGCACGCCGCTACCTTGGCGTCTATTTGCTCGGCGCCAAAGACGCCACCGTGAAATTTGCAGACATCTACAGCCGCACCCAGGACGCCCAGGCCCGTGCAGATTACCTCGCGCTGCTGGATGATCTGGAAGAAAACTTCGCCGCCCGCACGCAGAAACTCCTGCTCGAGGATCGCGGTGATCTGACCATCGAAATTGACGTGCTGCGCGAGCGCTTGGAGCGCGAAGGCCTGCACCGCGACAGCTGATAACACATGTGACCTACCGGGAAGGGTGGATTTAAATGTCTGAGATCGTAAAACAAAAAGCCGAAGCCGCCTTGGCGGAAATCACCGAAGCCACCGTTGCCCTGCCCGAACCGGTAGAGGCCAACGCCATTGTGCCATTGGCCGAGGCGGACGCGCCTGTGTCTGCGGAAATCACCAAGCGCATGGCTGAGCTGGACATGAGCAACACCAACTCGATTGTGTCCTTTGGTTCCGGCGCTCAGGCAGAACTGCAGACCATTTCCCAAGCCATGCTGCAAGACGTGCGCAACAAAGACGTTGGCCCCGCCGGTGACAGCCTGCGCAACATCGTCACCACCATTCGCGGTTTCTCCGTGTCTGAGCTGGACGTCCGCCGCGAACGCAGCTTCTGGGAAAAGCTGATCGGCCGCGCCGCGCCTTTTGCCAAATTCACCGCGCGTTTTGAGGAAGTGCAGGACCAGATCGACAAGATCACCGACAACCTGCTGACCCACGAGCACACCCTGCTCAAGGACATCAAATCGCTGGACGTGCTCTACGAAAAGACCCTCGCCTTCTACGACGAACTGGCGCTCTACATCGCGGCAGGCGAAGCCAAGATTGCCGAGCTGGATGCCAACGACATTCCAGCCAAAGAAGCCGAAGTGGCCGCAGCGGATGAAAACGCTCAGGTGATGAAGGCGCAGGAACTGCGCGACCTGCGCGCAGCGCGCGACGATCTGGAACGCCGCGTGTACGACCTGAAACTGACCCGCCAGGTCACAATGCAATCCTTGCCGTCCATCCGCCTCGTGCAGGAAAACGACAAATCGCTGGTCACCAAGATCAACTCCACGCTGGTCAACACCGTGCCGCTCTGGGAAACCCAGCTGGCGCAGGCTGTGACCATCCAGCGCTCTGCCGAAGCCGCGTCCGCCGTGCGGGAGGCCAACGATCTCACAAACGAGCTTCTGACCGCCAACGCCAAAAACCTGCGCGAAACCAACAAAGTGGTGCGCACCGAAATGGAACGCGGCGTGTTTGACATCGAAGCTGTGAAAACCGCCAACGCAGAGCTGATCGCCACCATCAACGAGTCGCTGCAAATCGCCGACGAAGGCAAAGCCAAACGCGCTGCCGCCGAAGACGACATGAAAAAGATGGAAGCCGAACTGCGTGACACATTGGCAGCAGCCAAAGCACGCAAAGACGGCCTGGGCGACACCACCGCGACCGCCGTGCCCACCGCGTGAAGCGGCTTGCGGGCATAGGTCTCGGACTGCTGACCACCTTGGCAGCCTGCGTGAACACCGGCGGCGTCACCGCGCCACCGGTTGTTGCCCCCACGCCTGCGCCCCCATCCGAGGCCAGCGCGGCCTTGCGCAGCTATTACAGCAGCGTGCAGGCTGATTTGCTCACGCGCGGGTTGCTGCGCACCGATGGTGGCGGCCCGGACACGCCGTTCACGCCTGACATGTTGGCCCGCAACTTTGAGCGCATCGCGTTTTATGACGAGTACAACAATACCGGCGGGCTAGAGCGCTCCACGGGCCAAGCAGGCCAACTGCGCCGCTGGAGCGGTCCCGTCAAAGTGAATGTCGAGTTTGGCCCCTCAGTGCCGGAAAGCCAACGCGCCACTGACCGCGCCACGGTGGCCGCCTATGTGCCCCGCTTAGCCAACGCCACCGGACACCCGATCCGGCAAACCACCAACAAGCCCAACTTCCACGTGCTGGTGATGGGCGCGGATGACCGTGACACCGTGCAATCGCGTCTGGACACTCTGCTGCCCAACGCCTCCCCCAAAACCCGTTCGTTGTTCGCCAATCCGCCCCGCAATATCTACTGTTTTGTGGTCGCTTTGGCCTCGGACACCAATCCCAACGCCTACACCTCCGCCGTTGCCCTGGTGCGCGCAGAACATCCTGATCTTCTGCGCAAATCCTGTTTCCACGAAGAAATCGCGCAAGGCCTTGGCTTGGCCAACGACAGTCCCGCAGCGCGCCCCTCGATCTTCAACGACGACGAAGAGTTCGCGCTGCTCACCACGCATGACGAAAAACTGCTCTCCATGCTCTATGATGACCGCCTTGGCATCGGTATGAGCGTGGACGAGGCCCGCCCCATTGTTTACATTCTGGCCCGCGAGCAAACCGCACAAAACTTCTGATCGGCGCTGCGACCAGCCTTTTGAAAGGACCACTTCATGGGTATTTTTGATTTCCTCACCGGCGAATTTATCGACGTCATCCATTGGGTCGACGACACCCGCGACACGCTGGTGTTCCGCTTTGAACGCGAAGGCCACGAGATCAAATACGGCGCCAAACTGACCGTGCGCGAGGGCCAAGCGGCAGTGTTTGTGCACGAAGGCCAACTGGCCGATGTCTTCACCCCAGGTCTCTACATGTTGGAAACCAACAACATGCCGGTGATGACCACCCTGCAGCACTGGGACCACGGCTTCAAAAGCCCGTTCAAATCCGAAATCTACTTCGTCAACACCACGCGGTTTGCCGACCTGAAATGGGGCACCAAAAACCCGATCATGGTGCGCGACCCGGAGTTCGGCCCGGTGCGCCTGCGCGCCTATGGCACCTACGCCATCCGCGTGGTCGACCCCGCCCGCTTCCTGACGGAGATCGTTGGGACAGACGGCGAATTCACCATGGATGAGATCTCCTTCCAGATCCGCAACATCATCGTGCAGGAATTCTCCCGCGTGGTCGCTGGCTCAGGCATCCCGGTTCTGGACATGGCCGCCAACACGGCCGATCTGGGCAAGCTGGTCGCCGCCGAAATCTCTAGCACCATCGCCGAATACGGCCTCGCGATCCCGGAGCTCTACATTGAAAATATCTCCCTACCGCCAGCAGTCGAGGCCGCGATGGACAAACGCACCTCGATGGGCATCGTTGGCGATCTGGGCAAATACACCCAGTTCTCCGCCGCCGAAGCCATGACCGCCGCCGCGCAAACGCCAAACTCCGGCATGGGCGCTGGCATGGGCATGGGGATGGGCATGGCAATGGCCCAACAGATGGCGCAAACCGGCCCATGGGGCGCGCAACCTGCCGCCCAAGCGCCACAAGCGGCTCCCGCGCCACAAGCCGCCGCTGCTGCGCCGCCCCCACCACCGGTCGAGCATGTGTGGCACATCGCCGAAAACGGCCAAACCAAAGGCCCGTTCTCCAAAGCTGCGCTTGGTCGCATGGCCACCGCTGGCGAGATCACCCGCGAAACCCATGTCTGGACCGCAGGTCAGGACGGCTGGAAACACGCCGAAGACGTCGCCGAACTGGCACAGCTCTTCACCATCCTGCCGCCCCCACCGCCGGGAGCGTAACTTAGGACATGCACCGACGTACTTTTGTCACCGCCGCTTCCGCATTTTTGACCGCCCCTAGTTTAATCAAGGCAAGTAAGGCAAACCACACGATCCAGATGATCACGGAAGACGGGCGCAAACTCTTTGCGCCCGACCTGTTGCACGTAAATGTTGGCGAGGTTGTGCGCTTCGTGAACGACAACGGCAATCACAACACACAGTCCTTGGATGGCATGATCCCGGCTGATGCCACGCCCTGGAAAAGCAAAATTGGTGAAACCTTCGATCTGGTACTGACCCACGAAGGCGTCTACGGCTTCTATTGTACGCCTCACCTGAACCACGGCATGGTTGGCGTGATTGTAGCAGGCAAGCCGGATGGCAATCTTGCGATGGCCCAAGCTGGCACCGCCGAACTGCCCCCCAGAGCCAAAGAACTTTTGGATATTCTCCTTGGCTTGGTGAAGTAGCTGTTTCCAAGCCAAATTAATCAAAGTCACGCACCAAATGCGCCGAAGACAATTGTTTTACTAGGTTCAGCCAAGCGCTCATTTGGAGCATTGAAAAACGCAACATTAGGATCTCGCGATGTCAGCCACACCGCCCCCCGCGCCCAAAGAGACCACCCGTTTCCCCTGCGCCCAATGCGGCGCCGACTACCGCTTTGCGCCTAGCGAAGGCAAACTGATCTGCGATCACTGCGGCCACGAAGAGGCCACTGAGCAAGGCGACCGTCAGGCTGCCATTGCGGAGCTGGATTTCAAAGCCGCGCTTGCGGAACAACTTCCGGCCGCTGAAATGGTCGAGGCCCGCACCACCTCCTGCCCCAACTGTGCAGCACATGTGGTGTTTGAGGGCGACACCCACGCCACCGAATGCCCCTTCTGCGCCACGCCCGTGGTGGTCGACACCGGCACACATCGCCTGATCAAGCCCCGAGCCGTATTGCCGTTTCAAATCGCTGAAAAAGTCGCGCATCAATCCATGAACGACTGGCTAGGCAAACTCTGGTTCGCCCCCAATGGCCTTCAGGAATACGCCAAGAAGGGCCGCAAGATGGACGGCATCTATGTCCCCTATTGGACCTACGATGCGGATACCAAATCCTCCTACAGGGGCGAACGGGGCACCATCTACTACGTCACCAAAACCGTCATGGTCGACGGCAAGCAAGAACAACGGCAGGTCCAGAAAATCCGCTGGTCGCCTGCCTCCGGCCGCGTGGCCCGCTGGTTTGATGACATCCTTGTGCTTGGCTCCAAAGCCTTGCCCAAAAAATACACTGACAACCTACAACCCTGGGATCTCTCCGCGCTGGAACCCTACACGCCCGAGTTCCTTGCAGGCTTTCAAGCTGAGGGCTACTCCATCGATCTCGAAGAGGGCTACGACGAGGCCCGCGACCACATGGACCGCGTGATCCGCTGCGACGTGGCCTTTGACATCGGCGGCGACCGCCAGCGCATTCACAGTGTCTCCACTGCGGTCAGTGATGTGACCTTCAAACACATCCTACTGCCGGTCTGGATGGCCGCCTACAAATACCGCGGTAAGTCCTATCGCTTTGTGGTCAATGGACAAACCGGCCGCGTCCAGGGCGAACGCCCCTACTCCAAGTGGAAGATCGCCTTTGCCGTGCTGCTTGCGGCTATTGCAGCCGGCGTGATTGGCTATATCATCGCCCAAAACCAATAAGAGTTGGGGAATTCCGCGATGTCTCACCACGCCGCATTGCAAGAACTTCTGCACGCCCGTCACTCCTGCCGGGCGTTTAAAACCGATGCCGTACCGCGTGAGGTGATTTCCCAAATCCTGCTGGATGCTGGCCGCGCCCCCTCCTGGTGCAACGCACAACCGTGGAGAGTTATTTTGGCCTCCGGCCCACAAACCGAAGCTTTCCGCGATGCCATGGCCCAAGCCTTCGACACCGGCGCCCCCGCCCCCGACTACCCGTTTCCGGACACCTACACCGGCGCGCATCTCAAACGCCGCCGCACCTGTGGGTTCCAACTGTATGAAGCCGTTGGCATTGGTCGTGGCGACCGCGAAGGCCGCGCCCGTCAAATGCGGGAGAACTACACGCTGTTTGGCGCACCCCATGTCGCCTTGATCACCTGCCCCAAAGAACTCGGCCCCTACGGCGTGCTCGATTGCGGCGGTTTCATCACCGCTTTCTGCCTCTCCGCCAAAGCGCAAGGCGTCGGCACCGTGCCTCAGGCCGCACTCTCGCTCTACTCGGACGTGGTTCGCAAACACTTCGACATTCCAGAAGACCGCAACGTCCTTGCCGCCATCTCCTTTGGCTACCCGGATGACGCTGCCGCCATCAACACCTTCCGCACAGACCGCGCGGAGCTAGGCGAGTTTGTCGACTGGCGCGACTAAAACCAACCTAGGTCTGCGGCAACACCTGCCCTTTGATGTCGCCCGCCGTCACATAGGGCAACGCGGTCGGGTGAATGCTCTCTGACCGATCTGCCCCAACAACCCTTGGCGCCCTAAACAAAAAGTATTTGCCGAGCGCCCGCCAAGTGCCCACCATGGGCGCATCCGGATCGGTCTCATAGCGATCCCGCCAGTCTTCTGGCAAGCGCACGCCACACATCTCCAACCGCTCCAGCATCCAGACCAGCGGAATATTGGCCAGCGGACGCGCGGCATGAAACCCAACCAACTGCCCGCCCACGTCACTGTGCGCACCACGGAACCAAACCTGCTCCACACGTCCGTCCCAATCATCAGGACAGCACCACAGCTCCGGTTCAAACACCTGCCGCGTCTCATCCAGCGCCAAGGCATGAAACCCATGCCGCACAACGGGCGAAAGTTGATGGTTGTGGAACGCATGACGCCGCTCTGTGATGCGCCACAACACCGGCACCCGTGCGCCCAGCGCCTTCACCGTGTCCCACACGCCAATCATCTCGATCTCTGTGTGCTCATAACAATGTGCCGCCGCAAACGCGCTCGCAGCCGCACTGTCCGGCGTCAGTTCATAGTGCCGATATGCTGTGCGAATATTGCGCTCCGTGGCACATTCCGCGCGCAACAGCCCTACGCGGTCAATCACCCCGGCCAGAGAGCGCACGGCAAAAGCACCGCGCGAATAGCCCATCAGGATGATCTTATCACCGGGCCGGTACCGGCTGGCCAAATAGCCATAGGCCCGCCGGATTTGCCGATTGATCCCGCGCCCCATCATCACGTCCAGCGTCTGCCGCCAGGACCGCCATTGCACGCCCGCTTCGTAATAGACAGACACATCCGCACCGATCTCTCGCAGCAACAAGTAGGTCTGCCCGGCGTTGGTCTCCTGCCCCGGGACAAGCGAAGACATGGTGCCATCCAGAATAATCACATGCGTGACCGCCCCCCGGCGCGGTCCGGCCGGAGTATGGCTGCTGGTAAACTTGCCAGTCAGCCACTCTGATATGCGTCTATGCAGCCGTATGTTTGGCCTCATTCAACATCTGCCACACGCGATGCGGTGTGAACGGCATGTCCGCCTGGCGCACACCAGCCTCCCACAGCGCGTCCTGCACCGCATTGGCCGCCGCCGCCATGGCACCCACAGTCCCCGCCTCCCCACAGCCTTTCATACCCATGATGTTGGCCGTGGACGGCACAGCCTCGGTGGTAAAGCCAATCATCGGCATATCACTGGCACGCGGCATGGCATAATCCATGAAGGTCGCGGTCAAAAGCTGGCCTTCGTCGTCAAACACAACATGTTCCATCAACGCCTGACCAATACCCTGCGCTACGCCGCCATGCACCTGCCCCTCGGCGAGCATCGGATTGATCAGATTACCAAAATCATCCACCACGGTGTATTTCTCCAACGAGACTTGTCCAGTCTCTGCGTCCACTTCAACCTCTGCCAGATGCGCCCCGTTGGGGAAGCTGCGCGCTGGCAAAGTGGTGCGCTCCTCATGCACCATCAAATCCGTTCGCCCATCCGCGCGCGCCATCTCGGCGGCTTCAAGGAAGGTCGGATGTAGGTTAGAGCCTTCCGCCCGGAATTGCTCATCGTCAAAGCTCACATCCGCGGCATCCACGCCCATCTTCTCTGCAAGATACGGGACAAAGGCTTTAATCATCGTTTCCACGGTCGCCAAAGTCGCAGTATTTTGCACCGTCACAGAGCGCGAGCCACCGGTCCCGCCACCCTGCTTGATACGGTCACTGTCCCCCTGCACCACTTCGATCATCTCGGTGGGAATGCCGGTCTGGTCACTCAGGAACTGCGCATAAACCGTCTCGTGCCCCTGCCCGTTGGACTGCGTGCCCACATAGATCGACACGGTGCCATCGTCGTTGAACTCCACGCGCGCGCTTTCGCTTGGATCGCCCAAAATACTTTCAATGTAGTAACACAGTCCAGCGCCGCGCAACATGCCCGCCTTCGCGCTCTCGGCTTTGCGCGCGGCAAAACCTGCCACATCGCCAAACTCTTCCACCCGGCTCAACACTCGATCGAAGTCGCCAACATCATAGGTCTCATCCGTCGCCGACTTGTACGGAAACGCTTCCGTCGGAATGAAGTTGCGCCGCCGCAGCTCATAGCCACTCACGCTCAGTTCGCGCGCCGCACGATCCATCAGCCGTTCCAGCACATAAATCGCCTCCGGCCGCCCGGCCCCACGATAGGCATCCACTGGCGTGGTGTTTGTGTAAATCCCATCCACCTGCAGCCAAGTGGTCTGCACATCATAGACGCCCATCAACACGCGGCTGAACAGCTGCGTCTGGATCGCCTGGGCAAACTGCGAGTTATAGGCCCCCATGTTTGCAACTGACTTCACACGATAGGCCGTGGCCTTGAGGTTCTCGTCAAACGCCAGCTCCGCCAACGACACCAGATCGCGGCCTGCGTTGTCCGACAACATCGACTCGGTGCGATCCGCAATCCATCGCACCGGCTTGTCCAGCATCTTAGCGGCATAAGCCACAATCAGCGGCTCCTGATAGATCATCGCCTTCATGCCAAAGCCGCCGCCGGTATCCGGGTTGGTCACACGCACGTCGTCTTCATTCATCTTCAGAACACGTGCCACTTGCCCTTTGGTGCCCCAGACACCCTGACCATTGCTGGCGACATGCAACCGGCTACCATCCCATTCGGCATAGGCACCACGCGGCTCCATCGCGTTTACAATCACCCGGTTGTCGCAAACCTCCAGGCTCACCACATGTGCCGCCGCCTCAAAAGCCGCGTCGGTCGCGGCCTCATCACCAAGCCCCCAATCAAACGCAAGGTTCTCCGGCGCTTCGCCATGCAGCTGCTCACCGCCGCGTGCCAAGGCCATATGCGCGTCCAGATCATCATAGTCGAACAAGATCATCTCGGCCGCATCCCGCGCCTGATCCATGCTCTCTGCCACAATCACGGCAATCGGCTCACCCACATATCGCACCCGCTCCGCGGCGAGCAGCGGACGCTCCGGCTTGGCGCCTTTGCTGCCATCGCGGTTCACCACCTGCGTGCCTGGCAAATTCGCCTCAAGCCCCGCCGCCAGCAGATCCGCCTGCGTCAGAACACAGGCCACACCATCTGCCTCACGCGCGTCCGAAACATCCAGCTCGGTCACAACCCCATGCGCAACCGGAGAGCGCAAAAAATAGGCATGCAGCGCATTTTGGGGCGCAATGTCATCCACGTATTGGCCTTTGCCGGTCAAAAACCGCGTGTCTTCGACCCGTTTGACCGGCTGGCTTTTCCCAAACTTATCCATGGCTGCTGGCTCCCCTGCGCGTCGCTACGAAGCGGAACTCTATCGTGCAATCCGGACGTGTCCAGAGCCCGTTGTGGCTTACAACGTCGCGACAGTTACCATTTCTTGCAGACCGTAACCGTTGAACCCGGTGGACAGCGATGAGGAGTAGGCGCCCATGGCCTTAATCATCACAAAATCGCCTTCCCCAATCTGCGCTGGCAACGCCACCGGATCTGGCAGACGATCAAGGCTGTCACAGGTCGGCCCATAGACCACCTTGCGCGCCATATCGCCTGCAACCAATGCCCCGTCAGGCCGCAACACGGAAATTCGATCCGGCACACCAATGTCCCGCAATTCCGTCAGCGCGCCGTAAATCCCGTCATTCAGGAAAACGGCCGTGTCGCGCACAGTTTTCACGCGCACAGCCAGCGTAAACGCCTCGGCCACCATCGCCCGCCCCGGCTCGCAAACCAACGCTGGCGCATCTTCGCCAAACGCCCGTACCGTCTCCGCCGAGATCCGATCAAATATCGCCTCCAAATCAGGTGCAGGACCACTGCGATGCGCTGCAAAGCCGCCACCGACGTTCAGCCGCTTCAACGTCACGTCAGCTCGCCGCGCCACATCTGCCGCCTCGACAATATACACCGCCCAGGCCTGCGGATCGGCGCATTGTGTGCCGGGATGGAAGGTCAAAGAGGTCTCAAACCCCATGTCCCGCGCCTGCTGCAACAAGGCCACCGCCTGATCCGGGTCCGCGCCAAACTTCTCACCAAAGTCATAAGCTGCCCCCGCCACCGGCAACCGCAAGCGCACCGCAATCTCTGTGCCTGCGCGCGGCACGTCCGCCAACTTCTGCAACTCCCGCGGACAATCCACAGACCAGCTGGCAATCCCATGCCCAACCGCCTCGGTGATCTCCGCCACTGAGCGCACCGGGTTGTGATAATGCAGCACCGCATCCGGCGCCACGCGCCGCACCCGCGCCATCTCCAACGGTGACGCCACATCAAAGGCCGTCAACCCGGCGTTCACCAAATTGGTCAGCACCGCCTCATGCTCATTGGCTTTCACCGCATAGGTCACCAGCCCGGCAAACCCTTCAATAAACCGCCGCGCCGTGGCTTGCAGCACCTCAGGGGCAAAATACAAAACCGGCGCGTCCGGCGAAAACTTCGTCAGATGCCAAGATGGGGACGGCCAAAGGGCCGGATCATTGCGCATTTCCTACCTCAATCCTGTTTTTTATCAGGTTGAGGGATTTCTCTGTCGATTCCACGCGGCACTCTGGTAAAAATGCAGCAAAGACTCGGCATATAGACGGACGCTCCATGCAGCTTGACGAAACCGACACCCAACTCCTGGCCCTGCTCAGCGAAAATGCCCGCGCCCCAGTGGCCACATTGGCCCGCAAACTGGGCCTGGCGCGTACCACAGTGCAGGCCCGTATCGACCGTCTGGAATCCTCCGGAGCCATCGCAGGCTACACCCTGCGTCTGGGCGATGCCGCCCGCCCAAGGCTGCGCGCCACTGCGCTGCTGTCGATCGAGTTGCGCAGCGGGCCAACCGTGCTCGACCGTCTCAAGTCTCTACCAGCCGTGGAAAGTGTGCATACCTGCTCCGGACGGTTTGACCTGATTGTGCAACTGGCCGCGGACAGCACCTCAGAGCTGGATGACACGCTCGACAACATTGGTGAGGCCAAGGGTGTGAAAAGCTCGGAAAGCCTGATCCACCTCTCCACCAAACTGGACCGCCCACGCGGGTAAATCCGCGCAAAACAACGCTCAAACAGTCTCACAGATTGGAAAGTACAGGGGACGGGGCGAGATGGAATGCGTGCCGTTCTGGCACGCAGGATGTACATCTCATCGCCTTCTAGCGTGGAGGCGTCATGCGCCACACCCCGCTTATGCCGCGCCAAGTCCTAACAGAACCTTAACAAACCGGATCTTTTTTGAATTTTTCCAACTTGAGCGAAAAAATTCAGGTTTTCTCCACCTTGCTAAACAATCTCTTCCCGCTTCCCCTTTGTTTCCGCATTCGATAGAGACAACTCCGATTGATAACGGGCGCGAACCGACACAAGGGATCACACCAATGGCGATGGAAAAGACCTTCAACGCAGCAGAGGCCGAAGGCCGCCTCTACGACGCATGGGAAAAAGCCGGCTGCTTCACCGCAGGCGCAAATGCAAAACCGGGTGCTTCCACCTACTGCATCATGATCCCACCGCCCAACGTCACCGGCGTTCTGCACATGGGCCACGCCTTCAACAACACGCTGCAGGACATCCTGATCCGCTGGAAACGCATGCAGGGTTTTGACACCCTTTGGCAGCCAGGCACCGACCACGCGGGCATCGCCACCCAAATGGTTGTGGAGCGCAAGCTGGCCGAAACCCAACAGCCCTCCCGCGCCGAATTGGGCCGCGAGAAGTTCCTTGAGAAGGTCTGGGAGTGGAAAGGTGAGTCTGGCGGCACCATTGTGAACCAGCTCAAGCGCCTCGGCGCCTCCTGTGATTGGGACCGCGAAGCCTTCACCATGTCCGGCGCACCCGGCGCACCCGAAGATGTGGCAGGCGGCAACTTCCACGACGCCGTGCTGAAAGTCTTTGTTGAGATGTACAACAAGGGCCTCATCTATCGCGGCAAACGCCTCGTAAACTGGGACCCGCATTTTGAAACCGCGATCTCCGACCTCGAAGTGGAAAACATCGAAGTTGCGGGCCACATGTGGCACTTCAAATACCCGCTCGCCGGCGGCGCGACCTACACCTATGTCGAGAAAGACGAAGATGGCAACGTCACCCTCGAAGAAGAGCGCGACTACATCTCCATCGCAACCACCCGTCCGGAAACCATGCTCGGCGACGGCGCGGTGGCGGTGCACCCGTCTGACGAACGCTATACGCCCATCGTCGGCAAGCTCTGTGAAATACCGGTTGGCCCCAAAGAGCACCGCCGCCTGATCCCGATCATCACCGACGAATACCCGGACAAAGATTTCGGCTCCGGTGCGGTGAAAATCACCGGCGCGCATGACTTCAACGACTACCAGGTCGCCAAGCGCGGTGGCATTCCAATGTACCGCCTGATGGACACCAAAGGCGCCATGCGTGCGGATGGCGACAGCTACAACGCGGCCGCCACCATCGCCATGGCTGTGGCCAAAGGTGAGCGCACCCTGACAGAAAACGAAGCCGACGGCGTGAACCTGGTGCCGGACGATCTGCGCGGACTGGACCGCTTTGAGGCGCGCAAACTGGTGGTGGAACAAATCACCTCCGAAGGCCTCGCGGTGATGACCACACAGACCAAATCCGTGAAAGACGACGAGGGCAACACGTCTGAGATCACCGAAACCGTGCCTTACGTGGAAAACAAACCGATCATGCAGCCGTTTGGCGACCGCTCCAAAGTGGTGATCGAACCGATGCTGACCGACCAATGGTTTGTGGACGCCGAAAAAGTGGTCGGCCCGGCGCTGGACGCCGTGCGCAATGGCGTCGTGAAAATCCTGCCGGAAAGCGGCGAGAAAGTGTACTTCCACTGGCTCGAAAATATTGAGCCTTGGTGTATCTCCCGCCAGCTCTGGTGGGGCCACCAGATCCCTGTGTGGTACGGTCCAAAATTTCTCAGCAAAAATGACGATGGAACCGTCTCGGTAGATACCAACGATTTCGAACGAATTTGCGCTAGCAACGAAGATGAGGCTTTGGCGAAATTCGAAAAGCTTTATGGAACACGTCCCAGAGTTGTTTCCGGCGCCGCAGAAGCAAGAGAAACCATAGAAGTACCTCAAAAAATTGGGCAAGCATTCTTCACCCAACAAGGCGTTTTGTCCGTCTGGCGCGACCCCGACGTGCTCGACACCTGGTTCTCCTCCGGCCTCTGGCCCATCGGCACGCTTGGCTGGCCTGACAACACCCCGGAGCTGGAAAAATACTTCCCGACCTCCACGCTGGTCACCGGTCAGGACATCCTGTTCTTCTGGGTCGCCCGCATGATGATGATGCAGCTTGCCGTTGTGGATCAGATCCCGTTTGACACCATCTACCTACATGGCCTCGTGCGCGACGCCAAAGGCAAAAAGATGTCCAAGTCCACCGGGAACGTGATGGACCCGCTGGAGATCATCGACGAATACGGCGCCGACGCCCTGCGTTTTTCCTCTGCCGCCATGGCCGCTCTGGGTGGTGTGCTGAAACTCGACATGCAGCGCATCGCGGGCTACCGCAACTTCGGCACCAAGCTCTGGAACGCCGCGCGGTTTGCCGAGATGAACGGCGTGTTTGAGGACGACGTGGTCGTCAGCTCCGCACTGTCGCAAAACAGACGCGATACCGACGTAAAACAGACCGCCAATTTGTGGATCATCGGTGAGACCGCCAAGGTCCGCGAAGAGGTCGACGCCGCGCTCGAAAGCTTCCGCTTCAACGACGCCGCCATCGCGCTCTATGCCTTTGTCTGGGGCAAGGTCTGCGACTGGTATGTGGAGTTCTCCAAGCCGCTGTTCAACTCCGAAGACGCCGCCGCCGTGGCCGAAACCAAAGCCACCATGCGCTGGGTCATAGACCAGTGTCTGCTGCTCCTGCACCCCATCATGCCCTTCATCACCGAAGAGCTCTGGGGCGAGTTGGGTGACCGCGAAAAGATGCTTGTACACGCCGACTGGCCAACCTACCAAACCGCTGATTTTGTGGATGAAAAAGCCGACCGTGAGATGAACTGGGTGATCTCCGTGATCGACCAGATCCGCTCCGTACGCGCCCAAATGCGGGTGAATGCCGGTGCCAAAATCGACGTGGTAGTCAGCCAGATTACCGATGAAAACCGCGAGGCGTTCAAGCGCAACGAAGCCCTGATCTTCAAGATCGCCCGCGTGGTGTCTTTGGAAGAGGTTGAAACCTTCCCGAAAGGCACCGCCACCGTGGCGGTTGACGGCGCAACCTTTGGCTTGCCGCTGGCGGACATCATCGACATCGACGCCGAAAAAGCCCGCCTTGAAAAAGGCTTAGGCAAATTGGCCAAAGAACTCGGCGGGTTGCGCGGACGCCTGAACAACCCCAAATTCGTCGCCTCTGCGCCGGATGAGGTTGTGGCAGAAGCCAAGGAAAACCTCGCCGCCCGTGAGGAAGAAGAGGCCAAGATCAAAGCCGCGCTCGCCAAGCTCGCAGAGCTCGACTAAGCGCCTTGCAAACAAACGCATCATGCCCATATCTGAGGGCATGATGCGCTCCTTTCGAAACCTCATCGAACGTCAGATCAAAAAGGCCGAAGCCGAAGTCCAACTGACCGGCCTTGAGGGCGAAGGCAAACCCCTCCCAAAACGTCACGACACGGAAGACCCGGCCACCGCCGTGGGCCATTCCATCATGGCGCGCGCGGGGGTTCTGCCGCGTGAATTCAAGCTCAAGGAGCAACTGGAAGCTGCCAAACGAGACTGGCGACAAGCCACTGATCCAGATGAGAAAAAGCGCCTGATGGCGCAGATCGCCAAGCTGGAACTCGACTACAATGTCGAGCGCGAGGCATACCGCAAGTTCTTGAAGTAGGCCTCAACCAAAGGCTTATTTGAACACCGGCTTTCGCTTCTGAATGTTCGCCGCAATCACTTCCATCTGGTGTGGCTTACCCATCAACGTCGCCTGCACGCGGCTTTCCTCAAGCAGCACCGCATCCGCGTCCCCCATATTGGCTTCCGCAAAACCAATCAGTGCCTTGGCCGCGCGTATGGCCGACGGACTCTTTCCGGCAATCTCTTCCGCCAGTGCCATCCCCGCCGCCAGAGGATCGTCAACAACTTCGGTCACCAACCCCCACTCCGCAGCTTTCTCCACCTCAAACGGCTCCGCTGTATAAGTCAGCCTGCGGATCACATCCGACCGGGTCAAATGCGGCAACAGCGCCATACCACCCATGTCTGGCACGATACCCCACTTCATCTCCATGATCGACATCTTGGTGCCCGGCGCCGCAAACCGCACATCTGCCCCCAAGGCAATCTGAAAACCCCCGCCATAGGCCACGCCTTGAATGGCGCAGATCACAGGTACTGGCAATTTCCGCCAAATCAGCGGAACCTGCTGAAACAAATTGGCATTTCCGTGCGTGCGTGGTTCCAAAAGCGCGGCCGGATCTTTGCCCGCCATCGCGCCAAACGACATCACATCCAGCCCTGCGCAAAAGGCTTTGCCCTCGCCCGACAACACAACTACCCGCACATCCTCATTGCCCACCAGACTCTCGCCGGCCTCGGCAATGGCGGTCAGCATGTCTGGGTCCAGCGCGTTCATTTTGTCGCCGCGTGTCAAAGTCACACGCGCAATATGGTTTTCGATCTCAACAGAAACGCGGGCCATGAATGCCTCCTCACAGATGGGTTTTCTTGATCCTACACTCCGTGCCCCACGGTCGGAAATCCACCCTGACGTCAGGGCATTTGCTCTTGTGCCGCCCCCGTCCTTGCGTCACTTTCCGCGCATGACCGGACCTCGCTATACCAAACTGGCTGAAAGCCTGCCCGCCACCGTTCCTTTTGTCGGCCCCGAAGCACAAGAGCGCGCCATGGGCCAGCCCTTTGCCGCCCGCATTGGTGCCAATGAAAACATCTTTGGTCCCTCGCCCAAAGCAATTGATGCGATGCAAAAGGCCGCCGGTGACATCTGGATGTACGGCGATCCCGAAAGCTACGATCTGCGCTATGCCTTGGCCGCGCACCATGGCATTGCACCGGAAAACCTGGTTGTGGGCGAAGGTATCGACGGCTTGCTCGGCTATCTCGTCCGCCTGCTGGTTGGTGGAGGAGACGCAGTAGTCACGTCTGAAGGCGCCTACCCAACCTTCAATTACCACGTTGCAGGCTTTGGCGGCACGCTGCACAAAGTGCCGTACCGTGACGATGCCGAAGACCTGCCTGCTCTGATGGCAAAGGCCGCCGAAGTCGACGCCAAACTGGTCTACTTCGCCAACCCCGACAACCCGATGGGCAGCTGGTGTTCGGGTGAAGACATCGTCGCCCAACTCGACAACCTCCCGGAGGGCTGTTTGCTTTTGCTCGATGAGGCCTACGTCGAACTCGCACCGGACGGCACAGCACCGGAGATCGACATCAACGATCCCCGCGTGATCCGCATGCGCACCTTCTCCAAAGCCTATGGCATGGCAGGCGCCCGCGTGGGTTACGCGATGGGCGAAGCCCAAAACATCCGCGCCTTTGAGAAAATTCGCAATCACTTCGGCATGAACCGCGCCGCACAAGCGGGCGCGCTGGCGGCACTGGAAGACGCGTCGTGGCTGTCAGAAACCTGCGCCAAGGTCGAAGCCTCCCGTCAGCACATCGCGGCAGTGGCCGCCAAACACGGTCTCAAGGCGCTCCCATCAGCCACCAATTTTGTTGCCATCGACTGTGGCAAAGACGGGGACTACGCCAAAGCCATCCTCGACGGATTGGTGGCACGCGGCATCTTTGTACGTATGCCGTTTGTGGCCCCGCAAAACCGCTGCATCCGCATCAGCTGCGCCCCGAAACGAGAAATAGACTTGCTGGACGCCGCGCTTGGCGAGGTTCTCACAGAGCTTTCCTAAGACATCGACCCGCAACCCGCGGGCCGTTCACGAAATTTTTTCCGTCTTGTGACACGAATCAGAGCTATTCTGCGACTGAGGAGTGTCCGCGATGTCCCGCCCTGTGCAACCTGTCCAAGACTACACCACCACCTGCCTGGTCATGGCTTTTGTGAACCTGCTCTGGGTGTTTGTGCTGGTATTTCTGCTCTGGGGTTTGCCAGCCGTGATGGTCTTGGCCGTGATCCTGAACGCAGGCATTGACCGCCTGCGCTCGCATTTGGATCGACGTGCCTAGCAAGTCTACGCCTCAGCGATCACCCGCGCCGCTGCTTCTATGGCCCCGGGACCATAGGGAATATCCAGCGCGATCAATCCGGTTTGCACTGTCGCCAAAAGCCCCATAATCATCTGCGCATTCACGTGGCCTATATGCCCAAAGCGGAAGAACCCATCGCTTTGCGGATCGTCCTCCGCGGCCATGCCCAAGCCAATGCCCAAGGTGATGCCCGCCTGATCCTGACACCACCGCCGCAGCCGTGTGCCGTGTTCTTTGCCAATCCGCAAAGAGGTCACCGCCCGACTGCGATGCGCCTCATCCGCCATATTGAGCTCCAATGGACCATCTACGCTCCACGCATCACAGGCCGCCCAAATCGCCTTCGCCAGCACCTCATGGCGCTGCCAAACATGCTCCAGTCCTTCCTCCAGGATCATATCCAGCGCAACGCGCAAACCGTAAAGGTGGTGTGTTGGCGCCGTGCCGCAGAACAGCTGATAATACATCTCGCCTTTGGCCCGAGGCACCCAGTCCCAATAGCGGCTCACCCGCGGCAACGCCGCCCGTCGCGCAGCAGCCTTACCGTTGAAAAACACAAAGGCCACGCCCGGTGGCACCATGAGCCCTTTTTGGCTGGCGGCGATCATCACATCCACACCCCAGGCGTCCATCTCAAACCGATCACACCCCAGCGAGGCAATACAATCCACCATCAACAGTGCCGGGTGCCCGGTTGCATCAATCGCCGCGCGTAGGGCCGCGATGTCATTACGTGCCGATGTTGAAGTGTCCACATGCACCGCCAGAACCGCCTTGATGGCATGATCCTTGTCCGCCGCCAAAGCCTCAGCGACCTTAGCCGGGTCCATCGGAGAACGCCGTCCGAAGTCGATGACCTCGCACTCCGCCCCCATTCCAGCGGCCATTTCGCCCCAACCATGACCAAACGCGCCCGTGGCTGGCACCAATACCCGGTCACCGGGTTCAATCACGTTGGCCAGCGCGGCTTCCCAAACCGCATGACCATTACCGATATAGATCGCCACATCGTGTTGGGTGCCCGCCACCGTCTTAAGGTCCGGCAACAGCCCATAGGTCAGGTCAATCAACTCGCCTTCATATATATTGGGCGCAGCCCGATGCATCGCGCGCAACACCGCCTCCGGCATCACAGATGGCCCCGGAATCGCCAAATAGGTCTGTCCCTGTGTAAGTTTCATAATTGCGTCCCCTGCTACACCTCACGGCACCCTAACGCGCAGGAATGCAACGTCAATCGCCTGTCTGCGCCGGCGAAACGACGCCATTGGCTCTGGTTTTGCGACGCGGCCACCTGTAAAGGTCAAAGTCACTTCAAAGGTCGGAGAAGGCACAGATCGTGACTGACACAGACGTTAAACCCACCAAAGACAAAGGCTATCTTCTGTCCTGGCTTTGGCGGAAATACCTTCACCGTCACAAGTGGCTGCTGATTTGCTCATCCATTCTTATGGCAATCGAAGGCTCCACGCTGGGTCTCATCGCCTGGATGATGGAACCCATGTTTGACTCTGCCTTCTCGGCAGGCAGCATATCTGCTTTGTGGGGCGTTGGACTGGTGTTTGCCGGGATTTTCTTCACCCGCGGGATCACCAGCATCGGTCACAAGGTGATGATGACCACGGCGGCCCAGCGCACCTCCGCCGACCTGCGCATCGACCTGTTGGGCCGGATGATGCTGCAAGACAACGCTTTCCACCAAACCCACCCACCGGGCTATCTCATTCAGCGCACCCAATCGGATGTAGGCGCGATCAACGGCGTCTGGAGCTCCTTTATCACCGGTGCGGGCCGAGACTTCATCTCACTTATTGCACTCGTTGGTGTTGCTGTAAGCGTCGATTGGCGTTGGACCATTGTCGCCTGTGTGGGCACACCTCTTCTCATATTGCCGTCTTTGGTGGCGCAGCGGTTCGTGCGTAGGCGCGCTCGCGAAGCCCGGGATCTCGGCGCAAAAATTGCAACACAATTGGACGAGACCTTCCACGGCATCATACCAACCAAGCTCAATCTGCTAGAAAAGTACCAAACAACCAAGTTCGGAAGCTCAACCCGCGAATTGGTACGCGCTGAAGTCCGCGCAACTGCGGGTACAGCTTCAATCGCAGCTATGGTCGACTTCACGGCTGGCCTCGGATTTTTTTGTGTTCTGATCTATGGCGGCGGCGAAATTGTTTCAGGTGAAAAATCCATTGGGCAGTTTATGAGCTTTTTCACAGCGCTTGGCATGATGTTTGAACCTCTTCGTCGCCTGGCGGGACTTTCTGGCCGCTGGCAAGTCGCCGCCTCGGCAATCGAACGACTGAAAGAGCTGATCGAGACCGTTCCCACCATCCTGTCCCCTAAAGATCCGTTGCCCGCCCCAACCGGCACGCCGGGCATCACCATGGACATGGTCAATCTGGCCTACGGCGACGTGACGGTTCTGGACGGCACCAGCTTTGTCGCGGAACCGGGCAAAACCACCGCCATCGTCGGCGCTTCTGGCGCTGGCAAGTCGACCATCTTCAACGTGCTCACCCGCCTTGTGGACCCGCAAACCGGCACCAGCCTGATCGACACCGTCAACAACCGCGACATGAGCTTGCCAGACCTGCGCGGCCTGTTCTCGGTGGTGTCACAAGAGGCCATGCTGTTCGACGACACAATCCGCGAGAACATCCTGCTGGATCAAACCGGCGTCAGCGAAGAACGCCTTCAGGAAGTGCTCAAGGCGGCCCATGTCTCCGACTTCCTGCCCAAGCTGGCCGACGGTCTGGACACCGAAGTCGGACCACGCGGCACCAATCTCTCCGGCGGACAACGTCAACGCGTGGTGATTGCCCGCGCCCTGCTGCGCGACACCCCAATCCTGCTGCTGGACGAAGCCACCTCCGCGCTGGACACACGCTCGGAAACCGTGGTGCAGGCGGCTTTGGACAAGCTGTCTTCGGGCCGCACCACATTGGTGATTGCCCACCGGCTGTCTACCGTCCGCAACGCCGACAAGATCCTCGTGATGGACAAAGGCAAAGTGGTTGACCAAGGCACCCATGACGAGTTGCTCGCCCGTGGCGGCATCTACGCCGATCTCTATGAGTTGCAATTCAAAACCAAAGGCGAAACCGCCGAGGCCCGCGCCTTGCAGCCAATCGAAGGTCTGGACACCGCCCTACCGCAACCCAAGCGATCCATCCTGTCACGCATCTTCGGCCGTCTCGCAGGCCGCGAATAACGCAGATCACTGGCGGCGGTAGGCTGCCGCCAGCGTCTCCGGCGACACCCCCACCAGATACCGCAGCAAGGTCCACAGGTTGCGCCCACCTCGGCGCAACCAGCCCTGCGCCTGATACTTGCGCGGGCTGGTGACCGCCTGCGCGTCCAACCGCACCAATCGCGCTCGCCCCAGTTGCCGCGCAATTGCAACGTCCTCCATCAAGGGAATGTCCGCAAACCCGCCAAGCGCCTCGTATAGCTGCCGAGAGATCAGAAGCCCCTGATCGCCATAGGGCAACCCAAACAGTCGGCTGCGAAGATTGGCCCATCCCGCCACCAAACGCCCCGCGGCACCGCCTTTCTCAAACCGCAACGCAAAGTATCCAGCCACATCCGCCTGCGTCAAATGCGCTTCCACAGCCGCACTCCAACCCTCGGACAACACCGTGTCCGCATGCACAAACAACAGCCAATCGCCCTGCGCCTTGGCCGCGCCAGCACGCAGCTGTCCACCCCGCGATGCTGCGCAACGCACAACTTCCGCCCCGGCCTCTTCGGCAATCTCCAGCGTGCCATCACTGGACCCGCCGTCCGCGACGATCAACTCGCGGATCACGCCCGCAGACACGCCCTCAAACAACGCGCCCAAACAAGCAGGCAGCCCCGCTTCTTCATTCAATGTCGGGATCACAACACTCACAGGTGCACGCATTTCTTACTCCAGCCCTGTTGCACGGCGACACCGCTTCTATATGACAGGAGAGCGCAAGAACAGGAGCAGCGACATGTCCACGTCAGATCGCAGCATTTTTCGCCTTACCGGCAGTGACACAGAGAGCTTTTTGCAAGGTCTCATCACCAACGACATGACCCATCTGACCGATGGTCTGCTCTACGCTGCCTTCCTGACCCCCCAAGGCAAATACATCGCGGATTTTTTCCTGAAACGCGACGGAGACGCCGTTTTGCTGGACGCAGACGCGGCGCAGGCCCCTGCGCTGCAACAGCGCCTGACCATGTACAAACTGCGCGCCGATGTCACCATTGAGCCGACCACCCTGCACTTGCATCGTGGCCTCGGTGGCATTCCGGAAGACGCCGCCGTCGACCCACGCTCCCCAAACCTTGGCTGGCGCGCCTACCGCGACGCGCCTCAGGAAGACGACACCACGGACTGGACCGCACTCTATGTGGCCAACCAGGTGCCCAACGCTGGGCTAGAGCTCGACCAAAACAGCTTCATTCTCGAAATGGGCTTTGAGCGGCTCAACGGCGTCGACTTCAAAAAGGGCTGCTACGTCGGACAAGAAGTCACCGCCCGCATGAAGCACAAAACTGAGCTTCGCAAAGGTCTCGCCCAGGTTGGCATCACCGGCGACGCTGAGGCCGGCACTCCGATCCTAAAAGACGATCGACCAGTTGGCACCCTACACAGCCGTGCGGGAGACAAGGCTTTAGCCTACCTGCGCTTTGACCGCGCCGGCGAGGACATGACTGCCGGCGACGCCAAAATCAGCTACCCGGCCTAGTCGCCCAACATTTTGCGATAGCGCAGCCCCAGCACCTCCGCGCCCTGGCCGCTCATGAGGTTTTGCGAGTGCGTGTTGAAGCCATGCACCATCTACTTCCATTCTTGGAAGTCATTGTCGCGCATCCACGCCTCCAAAGCGGTCACCAAAGCCTTACCAACGCCCTGCCCCCGGCAAGTCTCATCGACGCATATCTGATCCAGCTCCACATGCCGGGCCGGATGCAGAAACGGCGACGCCTCCCGCACCACAGGCACGGCCAGCAAGAAACCGGTCAACCCACCATCCGGCCCCTCGGCAACAAACACCTGCGCGCCTTCCCCCAGCCGTTGTATGAAGAACTCCGTCACCTCTTCCGGCGCAGCATCACCGCGATATTGCTCCGGATGCTCTTCCTCATGCAGCGCATTCACCTGCGCCGACAGGGGCAGTAATTTCTCAACTTCATCCGTTCTCTAAAATCTAATCACAAAAAAACCTCCAGTGTTGTCACCGGAGGGTTCTCAATCTGACCCCCGGCAGGTTGCGCGGGGATATAGGTCCGGGCGCGGCTTATGCGCGCTCGGAATATTCCATGGTCTCGGTGTTCACGACGATGCTCTCGTCCTGGCCAACAAACGGAGGCACCATAACTTTCACGCCATTGTCCAGGATCGCTGGTTTAAACGAATTCGCCGCGGTCTGGCCTTTCACAACCGGCTCGGTCTCCACAATCTTGCAGGTCACTTTCTGCGGCAGGCTCGCATTCAACGCCTCGGACTCGTGGAATTCCACAACAATGGTCATGCCATCCTGCAAAAACGGGCGACGGTCACCCAGAAGATCCGCAGGGATCTGGTTCTGCTCATAGGTCTCTGTGTCCATAAAGATCAGCATGCCGTCATCCTCGTAGAGGAACTGCTGGTCTTTCTGCTCCAGACGCACGCGCTCCACTTTGTCAGCAGACCGGAAACGCTCGTTCAGCTTGGAGCCATTGCGCAGATTCTTGAGCTCGACCTGTGCAAATGCACCGCCCTTGCCGGGCTTCACATGGTCCACTTTCACAGCGGCCCAAAGACCACCATTGTGCTCCAGCACGTTACCGGGGCGAATTTCGTTACCGTTGATCTTGGGCATATTAAGAAAACCTAAGCAAAAAAGGTTGATCGGAGTGTTTAGCCTCCTATATCTGCCCAGTCGACAGGTGGCAAGACAACCTGTCGCGGGAAAAATCCGCAGAATGCTATGCAAATTCCGCATAGAAGCTATGCATCTGAGGACTATCCGAATCGGCTTGGATGCGTCATAAGGAGCCCCACGCCGAAAATACAAGAGCAATAACACAAGGACGACGAGATGACCCATTTCGTTGATGCAGCGGCATACAACAATGAACAAGGCAACCGTGCTCGCAAGCTGTTCGCAGCTGTGGTTCTCGCGGCCTTGGATGATGCCATTGCGGATGACAAGAAATACGGCAACGGCCCGGAACAGATTGCCCGTTGGGCCCGGTCCCGCGACGGTCGCGAAGTGCTGTCCTGCGCAGGTATTGACCCCAACGAACGTGTGGTCGAAGGCCTGATGGAATTTGTTGGCAAAGGTGTCCGCACCTCTGTTGCGCTGTCGCGCGAAGAAAGCGAGCGCCGCAACGCCGCTGCACAGGCCGAAGCTGCCTAAGCACTTTCTGCAAGCTGCCTAACAAAAAGCGCGCCCAAACGGGCGCGTTTTTTGTTGTCCGAATGTCTGTATAGCCGCGGCCGCGTTAACCTATCCGAGGTCGTGCGCCGCCAATGCACGGTGAATTTCGCGCCGCACCAGCTTGCGTACATTGCGGGTGATGCGTTCCCCCAGCGCACCCTGCAGCTCCTGGCGCACAATGTCGGCCACCATTTCACGCAGCATCGCTTCGTCAATCTCGGCGGCTTCTTCCATCGCCTCAGACAGCGCTTCGGCGTCCACAATCTCTGCCGCTTCGGCAATCTCTTCCGGCATATGCGCGCGCAGCTCGTCCATCACCGCATCCGCCATATCCGGTGCCGCATCGACCTCCGGATCATAGGTCACATCGTCCGTTGAGGTGGCATCGCGGAACTGATGAATCCGCGCTTCCAGCACCTGTTTGAAATCAAACGGCTGCTCTTCATCCATCGCCTCTTCCGGCGCGGCATCGCTCACTGCCTCAAAGGACAATGGCGCCTCGTCCTCAGACACAACAGCCTCATCCCCAGAGCCCACCTCGATCATCACATCATCCTGTGAGGCCTCGGCACCCTCCAGCGTAACCTCTTCAGATTCAACGGAAACCTGATCTTGCTCCACGTTGACGGATTCCACAGAATCAGGCTCAACCTGCGCTGCCACCTGGTCGACATCTACAGATGGGTCAATCTCGGCTTCGCCCACATCACCCGCTTCGTCGACAACATCCTGCGGTTCAACCGCGTCTTCATCAACCTCGGCTTCAGGCGCGTCCTCCACCCGCAACGCAGGCGTCAGCACCAAAGCCAGTGGCGCTTCCGCCACATGGACGGCTTCTTCCGCACTTTCGTTCTTTGCCGAAGACGTGTCAAAGGCCACGGGACGTGCCGGTGCCTCGTCTTTAACCGCGTCCGGCAAAGGCCGATTCTCCGACACAAGCCGGCGGATAGACGTCAAAACATCTTCGATTTCCGTGTTGGTCACTGGATCGGACATAGAAATTCACCACTCTTACCTCACGAAGAGTGTAGCCTCTGCCGCTAAGCCATACAACAGATAGGAAAAATGTTATTCTTTCCCAATTGCTTTAAGCACACGGTCTAATTTTTTACCTTGTTCAGACCGCAGCGCCGGAGCGTTTTTAACCATGTTGAAATAGGCTTCCGGATCATAACGCTCCACCCGCAGGTTCAGGTGATCCACGGTCAGCAGCCCCATGGAAGACAAAACCGCATAGGCCGCCACAATCTGTACCGCCTGCGCATCAATACGATCGGCTTCTGCGTCCAGCAAATCCTGCTCGGCGGTCAACACATCCAATGTGGTCCGAGCACCCAGTTTGGCCTCTTCGCGCACGCCTTCAAAGGCGATCCGCGCTGCCTCTACCTGACGGGCACTCGCCTGAATCTGTGCACCGGCTGCAATCAACCGCGCCCAGGCGGTCCCAGCGTTCTGGCGAATGTTGTGGCGCACCACATGCAGGTTCGCCCGTTCCGCATCCCGCCGTGCCATAGATTGGCGCAACAGGGCTGACAGGCGGCCGCCTTGATAGATTGGGCCACCCAACTCTACACCCACGCGGGCGGAGTCAGAGAAGGCTGACGAATCAAAATCACGACGCGCGCCAATGTTGGTTTTCAAGGTGATGGTTGGCCCCATCGCCGCCCGCGCCCGCTCAACGTTAATCTCAGAGGCCGAAATCTGGTACTGCGCCTGCAACATCTGTGGGTGCGACCGCACCGCCACGGTTTTTGCCTGATCCAGGGACCCGGCCGCTTTTGGCAAGCTGCGAGGCGTCACGAGATTGCCCGGACGTTCGCCAACGGCCGCTGCGTAGAACTCTTTGTTGGCTTCCAGGTCACCCTGGGCCGCCGCCAACTGCGCACGTGCCCCGGCCAGACGAGCTTCCGCCAGCGCCACGTCGGTCCGTGTCACTTCACCAACCTCAAACCGATCTTGCGCAGCCTGCAGTTCCCGCTCAAGCAGACGCAGGTTGTTGAGCCGCAACTTCACCAATTCGTCGTCAGCCACAACATCCATAAACGCCTGCACCGCGTTGAACAGCACGGTCTGTTCAACCGAGACCAAACCTTGACGCGTCGCCAGCACGCTTTCTTTTGCCGCTTCCACAGCCAACTTGGAGTTGCCGTTGTCAAACAGAAGCAGATCCGCAGACACGCCGATGTTGGCATAAGGCGTCCAACCCACCGCATTTGTCACCGAACCAGAACCATTCCGGCCATAATCATAGTTGACGTTGCCAAACCAATTGATGATCGGCCGCAGCAATGCTTGCGTGACGGCCACATCCTCATCCGCCGCGCGCAACAGCGCCCGGTTCTGTTCCAGCAATCCGCTGTGCTCATAGGCCGTGGCCAGGGCATCCGAAAGCGTTTGCGCCTGCGCCGCTCCAAATGAAACTGCCGAAACCGTCAGTGCCAGCGCACCGTGTCGAACCGCTTTGTGTACCTTCTGGAACATGGCTGCTGTCTCCTGCGTATCGTTGGTCCGTTTATCAGGACCTTATAATTGGAAAGCCCGGTGTTTCTCGAACCCGGGCATCACGGGGGCCATTGCGTTAAACCCAAAGGTCCAGTTGATGTCACCATCAAGTTTATAGCCGATGCGCACAACCCCCAAAGCGCCTTCCACAAACAGCGCGGCAATTCGGCCACCCTCTTTGAGTTGCGCCAGAAGCCCCTCAGGCAGGGTCTCAACACCGCCCTGCAGAAGGATCACATCGTAAGGACCATGCTCCGCCGCGCCTTCAGGTAACTCGCCCTGATGCACCACCGCGTTGTCCGCACCCTGCTCGCTCAGCGTGCTCTGCGCCTCAGACGCGCGACCTTCGTCGTCTTCCACGGCAATCACCGCTTCCGCCATCCGCGCAATCACAGCAGAGGAATAGCCAAGCCCCGCGCCCACATCGAGCACCAGCTCGTCGTTTTGAATATCCAGCGCGTCCAGCATCTTTGCCAAGGTGCGCGCATCCAGCACCACCCGGCCTCTGTCCAGCGTCACGCAGGTGTCCACATAGGCCGCATCGCGCTGGCTGTTGGGCACAAAGGCTTCGCGCGGCACGTTCAGCATGGCCTCGATGACAGTGAACTTGGTCACATCCGACGGGCGGATCTGCGTATCAACCATGGTGGTGCGGAGGGCGGCATAGTCGGTCATCGATTTCTCATGTGCTCAGACTCGTGTTGCGTTCTCTTGCCACAACCGCGCGGGCTCAGCAACGGTCAGCGCCTGTCTTTTCCCTGAATGTGACAACTCTGCGCGCCTTATCAAGCCCCTGCCCCACAAAAGGCTCCAGCGTGCCGCAGCATCAATGAGAGCGTATCTGCAAGTTGCCCTTAAAAAGGGGCTTGCACCTTCCCAAGATTCATACCATTTATGCGCCCACTCTGGAGCATCACTTCAGAGCACCACGGATGGCGAGTTGGCGGAGTGGTGACGCAGCGGATTGCAAATCCGTGTACACCGGTTCGATTCCGGTACTCGCCTCCATTTAAAAACAATCACTTACATCACTCCTTGCCGTGTTTGAGGCCCCGCGTTTACAGGGGCGTTTACATTTTTGTGTCTTGAGACAATGATTTTGCTCGATTGAGCTTGCGCAAAACCGCATCGCTTTCGTCCGGGCTAACCTGCGCATAATGCTCGATTACCTGCGCCGCGTAGCGAACCGACCACCCCATCAGCACCGCAATCTGGCGCAAAGAAAGATCGGCATTTAGCAATCTTGTCGCCGCTGTCCCGCGCGTATCGGACAAAGTCTTCTCGCGCCCATCGATCCACGGTGGGATCTCCGCTTCACGCCGCCACTTGGTTATCTGGTTCGATGCCCAACGGGCCGTCAAAGGCCTGCCAAGCTCTGATACCAGCAGCACCTCTTGGCCTTCCGGCGTCTCTGCGATCAATTTCTCAAGGGCCGATGTCGCAGGGATATATGCGATCTGGCCGCGCTTACTGGTCCTGAAACGAAGGCGCTTGCCGTGCGGCGTGTCTTCGAATTGGTCCATTTTGACCTGAACCAGATCGGCCGCTCGCAAACCGGTTTCGCATCCTGCGGTCAGGATCCTCTGCACCCATTTCGGCGCAAATTTGTTGAACTGGGCGATGTCGCCACTCGTCCAGATGATTTCTGTTCGGTTCGATTGGTAGAGCTTCTTAAGCTTGTGACAGTGGTGCTCTTTCAGCTTCCCCTCCTCCACCGCCCAATTGAGGACGCGCGTCGCATGGGTGCCCGCCATATCGTGCTGCTTGGGCGAATGAAGCCACTTCTTGCGCCAATTATTAACCTCGCCCCGCGAGGCGCGTTCTTCGAACATCGCGACAGGATCGGCACCGAACTCCTCGCGGAACAGTTCCAGCCATTTGCGGATATCAGCCTTTGAACGCTCAGCCTTGGGCAAGGACGCACTGGACAGAAAATCGTCGACTAAGTGAGTCGTCAGATATTCAGCCGGGCTCACGGGCGTACCGCACTGTGAAAACGCATGGAAGAATTCGGGCTCTTTGGGGTTCGGGTCCGTCCCTTCCCAAAATTTGGGACCGCCCCGCCAGGCATAGAAATGGTAGCGCACACCAGACACGACCTTGCGCCGGACACGGTGGACGCCCTTGGGAAGATTACTTCTGGGCACGGCGCGCTCTCCGCTGTGCAACGAGGCTCGGTTGCGAAGTGGCCTCGCGTTCTGCCGCGCTGATGCCCTGAACAGCATCCAGTCGCGCGCGAATGAGCTTTGGGTCATACCACCCGCGCCGCCCAGGCACAGGAGCGATACCCGTCCTACGGCAGAAGTCATAGAAGGACGCGCTCGGCTCGCTGTAGCCGAAGAGAAGCGCAAGCTCTGGGGTCGGAATCAGCTGAATATGACTTGGGCTCATTTTTCAGCTCTCTCACCTACGGCTTCTTGCCGCGACATGGCTGCCCGCAAACAAGACACCACCTGAGCGCCTTGCGAGCGCAAGTTCCGCACTGCTTCCTCTTCGAGCCAGGCTTTCACGTCCGCTGGAAGGTTAAGTTTGAACTGGGTTGTCTTCATATTTACACCTCAAACAAGGACATAAAATGTCCATATCATTGAGGACAAATATTGTCCATCATGCAATCATGAAAGAAGAAGCCTTGGTCCAATTCAAACTCTTGCTTCCCGCCGCGCTCAAGAAGCGTCTGGAAACGCATGCCACACTGAACCGGCGCAGCCTGTCTCAGGAAATCGTCGTCGCCCTAGAGGAGAAGTATCCGGCCGCAGAACCGGATGCGACATCCGATCCAGCGGCCCGTATGCTGTTCTGGCTCGCCAAACGCATCCGTCGAAGAAACCCAAAGCCTGGGACGCCAAGGGACAAACAAGCCGCGCTATATGAACGCATTGCGGGCGATATCGCGGAACGCATGAAAGACATCGGCGAATAACCCTAGTAGGCCACCCACTCATATCCGTGGTTGCCCTCATGATCTTCCCATTCCACACCGACCCCGCGCCGCCAGTTGGCTGACGAACAGCGCCGTGACGGCAGAACCCACTGCGGGGCAGCGGCTGGTGTCGTGTGTTGCCACCCGAATTCACCTTGCGGGCCGTAGGTTCCGAGGCGCATGTTGTAGCCTTCGGAGCAATCATCGTCGCGGCCACGTTCGCGATGACTATAGTGACGCACATCCCAGACGCGGATCGAACGCACGAAATCGAATTCCAGGCCACTGATGTCGATATTGGCACCACCTTCGACCACCTGTGCCAGAATAACTTTCCCAAGCGCTTGATCTGATTGGTCGCTGGTCTCCCAGATCCTTGGGGCCGTACTTTGCAATGGTGCGCGCTCAGAAACACCCATGGGACAACGCCAGATTTGCAAAGGTGGCTCAATTGGCCAAGGCGTGATCCGACGAATGAACACGGCACGGGCATGGGAACATTCTGCTGAAGCGGGCCACCCACCAGCTAGGCAAAGTAGAATGGCACAGTCAACTTGGTACGCTCTTGCGGTTTGAGGAACTACTCCCGAGATGATGGTGAACATCAGGCCAGCCAATGACCTACGGATCAAATTTGAGGACATATCAATACTCACCTTTTGGATTCATTATTATAATTTTGTAGAGCTTCTTCGATAACTTACTGCCACAAGGTACGCGGGCAACCGCTCAGTGATTTCGCAGGGTGCTTTGTGGAATATATTCCGTAGAGCAAATCCGCCGATATGGCCGAATACAGGTCATGAAATTGAGGGAACGAGTTGGGCTAAATATCCGAAACGAAAGAAATTTCAGAGGATTGAGCCAAGAGCAATTAGCTTTAGCTGCAGATTTGGATCGCAGCTATATCAGCGAGATTGAACTCGCCAAATTTTCGGCTTCACTCGATGTTCTGGAGCGGATTGCCAACGCTCTCGATATCGACCCACAAGAGTTGCTTAACAAGAGGCGCTAGTTTTGCCCGATTCAGAGATTGCTCGCGCGACGGCCATTGCCATCGGCCGCATCACGTGCATCAAAACAGGTGCTGAAATAGGCCTGCTGTATCAGTGGGATAATGGTGAAACGCAAGCCGCTCTGTTTGCAGACGGCTTGACTGAAATTCCGAGCTGCGTCGCTCTACACTCAAAATCGAACAGTCGGGTCAAACAAGACTAAGCGCGATTTTGCGCTCTAGCCTACATTTAAGCGTCCATTGAGCGAAACTAGAAAGGTCGCATGAAACCCTGACTGAAATTGGGTGGACTTCAGTTGCGTGCAACGGAAATGAATAGATTAATGCGGTGCAATGGTATCAGTTCAACGGTCTATCAAAAATCTAAACCATTGTCCTCTCAAACCATTGGCATCGCAACGCGGAAGGCTCTGGAAAAAAACTCTCGTCTTATTGCCACCCCGATCATCAATGCGAGAGAGGGAAAAAGCAGCCAAGCGGAAAACAGCCAGGGCAAAGAAGCAAACCCAAAATAATACGCCCGAACGCCCCCTTGGAAATGACCGGACGCCAACGCACTCATCTCAGCGAGATGCGTACTCACATATTCTGCTTCGACACTATTCCGTTCCGCTGGCTCTGGTGCAGCTCCGACCATCAGCAAGGTATTTGCGTGCAACCTCATGGCCCAGCCAAACTTGAAGAACGCAACAACAGCCATGGCGAGGAGCGCACAGAGCTTCATGATGACAGTTTCCTCTGTGACCGTCTCGACATGGGAAAGTGCATTCAGCTTTTGAACAATGGTGCTGCTGGACCCAATAAGGGCGAGCAGACCACTGATCACAAAGACGGTTGTCGTCGCAAAGAAAGAAACATTCCCTATCAGCCCCCTTACGAGGCTGACATCGGTAATTCGTTCCTCACGCCACATCATTTGGCGAGCCCAGATCTTTCGCCATTCTAGCATCCGCGTGGAGATATTGCCGCCTAGAATGAACGCACTGATGGGGCCATAGAGCGTAAAACTGAAGCCAAGCGTCGCCAAAGCAACCAGATCAAGCCAACCGACCTCCGCCAGAAAACTGTTCATTGCACTAGGTTTCCGCCGATACGGTGTCTGCCCAGTGGGCCATTATCTCGGTAGTTCCAAGGTTTGTGGACTTGTTTCGCTCAACAACCGACGGACAGGCAAAGTTATAAGGATACGTGGTACGCGGTGCAGCGGTCACACTTGGAAGCTTCAGTTCCAGAGCATCTAGGATTGAGCCTGGGAGCGCGTTGTCCGCAATTGTCGTTTCAGCAAGGCTGACGTCAATTCTTGGTTCATGCATTGCTGTGTCGGCGTCCATTCCATAGTCCAACAAGTAGGACGTTAGCTGGGCAACAGCGGGCATGATCTTGCGTCCGCCTGCAGCACCCAAACCAAACCGGGCTCCGTCCGAACGCTCAAGCAGAGTCGGACACATATTTGCGAGGCAGCGTTTGCTTGCGCCTATTGAGTTTGGCTTTCCGGGTTCTGGATCGAACCACATAATTCCGTTGTTCATAAGTATGCCGCTTCCCGGCAACGTCATGCGCGAACCAAAGATCGAAAGAAGAGTCTGGGTGACAGCCACCATTGTTCCTTCTTCGTCCACCACATTGAAATGGGTCGTGCAACTTGGGACAAGTTCATTCGCAACGTCACCCATTGTCGCGAAACGCTCTTGGTTGGCTTGTCGGATGGCTCGATCAAAGGTGACAAGATCTTCCGCTGTTGGCTTCGAACCTTCCGGGGTCCAGCCTTCAAGCAATTGGAGCACCCGCACCAAAGTTGGGCCCGCAGTCATCTCAGGAGTTCCAAATACGCGATGGCCTTTATAGCCGAATTCTGAAGCTGGAACGATCTTTGCCTGATAGTTTTGGAAATCCTTCAGTAGGTGACGTCCGCCTGCAGATTGCAGATCTTTCACGATGTTCCGCGCAATGTCCCCCCGATAAAAGGCCGCTGCTCCTTGCGAAGCGATGGAGGCCAAAGTTGTTCCGAGTGCACTTTGATCGCACCGCGTCTGTCCAAGCGCCGTCCATGCAGATGCTTTCGGAAAGCCATCGTCATCCAAATAAGTTTTGCGAGATGCAGGAAACTTGGCCAACCCCTTGGCCGCACCCGCTAGGATCAGCTGAGCATACCAATCGACCAACAGCCCTTCTTCCGCTTCGATAACCGCAGGCGCGACAAGGTCGGCCCAAGGCATTGATCCAAAAGCCTCATGGGCTTTGGCCATACCAGCCACTTGTCCGGGGATAGCGACTGATCTGGCACCAAAGACGTTGGCATCGTCCTTGACGACAGGCCACGGAAAGAGATCGCTCGCCGTGCCGTCCATAACCGGATAGTCCTCGACCTTCAGCCCTGACGGTGCCCGCATACCGAAATCGACCACCTGCGCGCCTTTGTCATCAGCTCGGCGGATGATCATATATCCTCCGCCGCCAATTCCGCTCATCCATGGTTCGACCACGCAGAGCGCGAAAGACGTGGCGATCGCGGCGTCGATAGCATTTCCCCCTTTTCGCAGAACGTCCGCACCGATCTCCGATGCGATACGGTTTTGCGATGCGACAAGACCCTTCTCAGTTTTGATTGCAGGTTTACGTACTTGAAAAGACTGGCTTGCTGCGCGGCTCATGCTTTCGCCTCCTTACGATCCTTCAAAGTTCTGCGTGCAATGAAGGCGATCGACAGGACCGTCAGAACGAGAAACAGAATAGAGATTGGGGTTGAGACAAAGACAGACCAATCACCCGATGAAATTGTTAGTGCCTGCCTGACAGATTGCTCACCTATAGGTTCCAGCACAAAGCCAATCATCATAGGGGCGAGTGGGAAGGCGAGCTTTCTCATGCCGTATCCGAGAAAGCCGAACCCCAACATGATCCAGAGGTCCGTCGGACTGGAATTGAAGCCAAAAACACCTAGCAAACAGAGTATCGCAATGATCGGGTACAACACGTATCGCGGTATCATAACAATGCGCGAGAAGAGCCTGATCGCAGCCAAACCGATCACAGGAAGCATTAATGCAGCAAGTAAAAGCGCAATGAAGATCGCGTAAACGAGGTCGAGGTTTTCGGCAAAGAGCTGTGGTCCAGGAGCTAACCCGTGGATCAGGAAGGCACCAAGCAGAACGGCAGTTACAACATCGCCAGGAACACCCAAGGCCATAAGAGGGATCAAAGCGCCGCCAGCCGTAGCGTTGTTTGCTGATTCAGCGGCTGCGACGCCGTCGAGCGATCCCTTCCCAAATTTTTCAGGAGTTTTCGAGGCACGCTTTGCTTCCGAATAGGACAGAAATGCTGAGGGCGTTGCTCCAAGACCTGGAATCGAGCCCAGCACGATGCCGATAGCCGAACCACGCAGGATCGTAGGGAGTTTTTCGCGTATCTTTGCCCAACTCACTTTGGCTTTGGGCACGAGGACCTTTGAGATCGAAGAGGCTGACGCTTCGGCTTGGATGAATAACTCTGAAACTGCGAAGAGGCCAATCAACATCGCCATGAGCGATATGCCGTTCAACATAGTGAGCTCTCCAAAGGTAAAGCGCGGTGTCGCCATCATCGGATCAAGACCAACTGTTCCAAAGATGAAGCCGACTGCAGCAGCGATCAGCCCTTTGATCATGGAGTCGCCTGAGACACCGGCAACAATCGTCAATGAAAACAAGACCAGCATGGCGAATTCTGGTGGGCCAAACTTGGTGGCAAGCTGAGCGAGAAGAATAGCACCGAAGATGAGAGCCACAGTCGAGATCACATCGCCTATAACTGATGACCATAAGGCCATCCCCATGGCTTCGCCGCCACGGCCCTGTTTGGTTAAGGGATAACCGTCAAGGACCGTGGCGGCAGCCGCGGGAGTACCCGGTGTGTTGATGAGAATTGCAGGAATACACCCGCTGAAAAGTGCGCCCTTATAGGTTCCGAGGAGAAGCGCAAACGCGGTGATCGGCTCAAATGCGTAAGTAAGCGGGATGACCAATGCGATGCCCATTGTCCCAGTCAGACCAGGAACTGCACCCATGAAGACGCCAAAGGCTACTCCTGCAAAGATTGCCACGAGGTTTTGGACCGAGAGCAGCATGTCCAGGGCGGAGAAAAGTTCTGTTAGCATCGATGCACCTCAGACAAGTGGAAGGTTCAAACCGAGGCTGAACACGGCGTACAATGCGCCGGTAGCAACAGCTGCGGTAAGGATAATGATGAGCGGGTTCCGCGCGCCGAACTGGAACATCAGAACGGCGATGAGTGGTGGTGCAGCGTAGAAGTATCCGACCCACTGAAAGAGTAGAATAAACCCAGCCATTGCGGCGGCGATCAGTAGCGCCACGATTGATTTTCCCGATGAGCCGGTTTGATCTTCTGGGTCAATAGCGGTTTCTTCCGAGGCGCGTGTCACCACTGTGATAAAAATCAACGCCGCCCCGCCAATCCCTATGAGAATTGTGCCAAGCCTCGGAAAGAACTGGGGCGACATAGCGCCGCTTTTGTTTCCTTCTACGAAATTCGGTATCAGGTAAAAATAGAGGACTATTGATGCGCCAACCAGCACTAGTCCTGAGATTATGTCTGAAGTTGTTCGAGCCATGTCCCACCTCCCATGGAAAAAGAAGACCCGCCGCCAAATACGGCGGGTCCTCAGAATGTCGCGTTGCTATTTCCCAAGTCCGGCGGCGCGAATGATCTCGCCCTGGATCTCGTAGTTTTCGCGGACATTCTGCTCGAAATCGGCGCTGTTCCGATAGGTCATCTTCATCGCCAGTTTGTCGATGATGGCTTGCAGTTCCTCGCTTTCAGTTGCTTTTTGGATTGCCGCATCGAGTCTGGCGACCACATCTTCCGGCACGCCATCTGCAGCCGCGATGCCCAGGATTGATGGTGCTGCGATATCATAACCAAGGTCTTTCAAAGTCGGCACGTCCGGAAACTGGTCCATGCGCGCATCTGTGATGATGGCTAGCAATTTGAAATCGCCAGATTGTACTTGGGGGAGCCATTCGGTTGCCCCGGCCATCACGTCGACGTGATTTCCAAGCAATGCTGTCACTGACGCCGCTCCGCCTTTGAAAGGAACTGCCTTCCAGTCCAGCCCTTCTTCCGAAGCGAGGCGCTCCATTGTCAGGTGCTGAGGAGTGCCGGTGCCCGCGATCGCATAGCTGATTTCGCCAGGATTTTCCTTCGCGAAGGCAACCAATTCTTCAAAGGTCTGATACGGCGCATCGGCAGGCACCACGATACCGAGGTTCCAAGCACCATACTGTGCAATGAAAGTGAAGTCCGAAAGAGTATCGTAGGGCAGATCCTGACGGTGAGGGGAAAGAACAGCCGCCCCTGTCGTGAAGGTAAACACGTTGTAGCCGTCCGGCCGCTGCGCGGCTGCAAGGCCTGCTGCAACTGAACCGCCACCACCGGGCTTGTTGATCACTGTCACCGAAGTGCCGAGTTCTTCTTCGAGCAAGGTTGCCAGAACGCGCGCTGTAGAGTCGGTCGTCCCCCCTGCACCGTAGCCAACTGTTAGATTGATATTCTTCGATGGCCAGTCATCTGCAAACGCTGGCGCAGACAGCGCAAGCAAGCCCAGGGCCGCGGATTTCAACAAGTTCTTCATAGGGTCCTCCCATTTTATCGCATATCGATTTTTTTGTTCGATATGCAATTTAAGAATCATTTTTAAATTCAGTCAACCGAATTTTCCGAATGCATGATTGCGAAAACTGACTGTTCCATGATCTACTCAAGCGTAAGTTAGGAGATCATACCCAATGAGTTCGAACGCGCTGCAGAAAGCCCTCGAAGTTCTTGAAGCATTCCAGAAATCCCCGGATTCTCTGTCAGTTAAGGACGTCGCGGCGCTCAACCACGAAACGCAGAGTTCGGTGCAGAGAAGTATCTACACCCTTGAAACATTAGGGTATCTTGAACGAGAAGAAGCCGGAAAGAGGTACGTTCCGGGGCGCGCCTGTCTGCGACCAGTCTATGGATACCTACGCAACAACCGATTTCTTGAGACAGCTACGCCATATCTGATTGATCTGTCCGAGCGGTTCGCCACGAGAGCGGATTTGACCGTCCTGGATGGCACAGAAATCGTCTACCTTTCGCGCATTCCAAGCCGAGACGAATTGCTGAACCTCTCTCCCCTTGGCCGTCGATGGCCCGCAATTCAAACCGCATCGGGGAGAGCGATTCTTGCCGCCATGGACGACGAAGAGCGGGAGAAGGTGATCGCTTGCTCCAAGATCCGCCAGATCACCCCACGCTCGTTGACCACCAAGGAACAAATTTACACAGCCATCAATAAAACCCGTGAAGTCGGATACGCTTATCAGAGCGAAGAAGTCCTAATAGGGGCTGCATCCGTAGGTGCCGCCGTTGTTGGGTCAAATGGCAAAGTGCAGGGTGCAATCATTGTTGGGGGACCAACAGAAACCTTCAACGACCCAGACAAAAGGCACGCCCTCGGAAACGCGGTCAAACAAGCAGCGCAAGCTATTGGAGCCTATGTTTGATGCAAATGCAGCAGCAGATGAAACCAAACCCAAAGGAAGATCCTAGGTTCCTTACTTCGGTCGAACGCGGATTTCTGGTATTGGACACCTTGTCAGAGAGCACGGGACCAATGTCTCTTACCGAAATCGCCAAGAATACTGGCCTCACAGTTCCTACTCTGCAGCGGTTGACTGCTACACTTGTCAAAGCAGGATACCTTGAGAAAGAAGCGAACTCCAAACGGTACGGAGCGACAGTCAAGACAGTGGATCTGCTCTTCAGCTACCTTTCTCGAAACCAATTCGCCAAACGGGCATGGCCACATTTGGTGAAGCTGCGGGAAGGCCTTGGACTGGACGTTTCGCTTTCCGTTCCAGCCGGTGACACAATGATTTATGTTCATCGCCTTCCTGGATACTCGGGGAATTTTGAAAACACCCTTCCTGGACGGAAAGTCCCCATTCATCTGTCGGCTAGCGGCCGCTGCATAATGTCTTTGCAAGATGATGAGCAAGTACGCCAGCTCTTGAACTTGACGAACCTGACTGCTGTTACTCCCTGGTCAAAGACCAACCCCGAAGAAATCTTGGTAGAGATTTCCAAGTGCCGGGAATTGGGTTTTGCGGTTGTGAAGCAAGAAACGTCAGCGGGAACAATAACGTTGGCAAGTCCGGTAACTAAAGGGTCGGATGCAATCGCTGGTGTTTCCGTACATTCACCTATCGCTGGCCAGAATGAGAGTGAATTCATCGCCAAAACGCTGCAGTCAGTCGTAGCAGTGTCTAGAGCGCTCAGTATGTAGCGACCAGAGCCGTCCACGCATTTTTTGCGAGCGCAGGCAGTAGCGCTACACCGCCCTGACACGACCATCAAACTGACCACTCGACCGGCATCTCTAACATTTGTCGATGCCTCGCCGCTGCCGGACATCTGTAACTCCAAGCCGACTTACCGATCGGCTTCCACGAAAGCGTGGATCGAAACCCAATGTCATCAATTCTGGTAGCTCCAAATCCAAAATGGCCGAAGCTCCCATGTTTGTTTCAAAAGCTCCATATTATCTTGGCTCTGCCACTCCGTTGCAGTAAATTTGTTTCAACGCATGAAGGGCGCAACAACTCAAATTGCACCTATTGATTGCAAGATTATAATATTGTATCGGTTCGGTAGTCCATGAGGGACTGCCGGGCCAATGCATAATTCTGCAAGGCTCGATCCTATGAATTTGATGCAAGACGCCCCCAATGTTGTCAGTGAAGACGGGCTGCGCACACTGCTTGCCGAGGGTCATTCGGCGGATGTTGTGTGCCGGGTTACGCCCACACGTACCGGTGCTCAGTGGTCCGGAGTTTGGACCGTGCATTGCGTCTCGCCGGATGGCGAAACGCGTCGCCTGCTCGTCACTGCACGCAACAACATGGCAGCCCGAGAGTTCAAGACGATCAACGGCTTATCCAGCTTCCTCGCTGGCCTTGGCGTTTCGATCGTCTCGATCCCCATGTTTGAAGGCAGGATCGCCTCTCACAAGTTGGACGACGCGGGCTAAGCCACTTGCCGTCCTCGCAGCATGCATTGCTGCTCCCGCCTATTCTGAAGGCTTCGTGCTTTCCATGCGGGCCGATGGCCAGCTGGAGACCAAATCCCCCCAATCAGGTTTTGCACAAAGCTATGTTGACGGGATTGGTGCAAACCCACCAGAGCTGATCGTATTCGCAGCGCCTGAGCCTGAGGCATCGCCTCCTGCACTCGCCCGCGCAGTTCCCCGCCCCGAAATCCTCGAAGCACTTGAAAGCACCGCGCATCGTTATGGCGGGCACCCGGCGTTGCGTCGCGCGGGTCTGTCGGTGACGGAATGGCAGGCCCTCTTCCAAGCCAATATTGAGATCGAAAGCGCCTATGGCCCGAATGCTCGCAGCTCGGCAGGTGCGATCGGCCTAGGTCAGTTGATGCCCGCGACGGCCGCGCAGCTCGGCGTTGATCCGCATGACTGGCAGGCCAACCTCGACGGCTCAGCTCGTTACCTTCTGATGATGCTGGCGCAATTCGGCACGCCCGAACTCGCGCTTGCCGCCTACAACGCAGGGCCAGACGCGGTCGCGCGTTATGGCGGCATCCCTCCCTACCGAGAAACCCAAAACCACGTGCGCCGCGTCATGGCCGTGCGTGACCGACTGACTGGAGCCTCCTGATGCACATTCAATTCCGCACGATCCTGTCGCTGGCTCTGGCCAGTTTGATGATTGCCAACCCTGCCTTGGCGCAGAGCATCGACCTCTCCCCGGTGCAGAACCTGCTGCAGGGCATCGTCGACACGATCACCGGCCCCTTGGGCATTGTCATTGGTACCCTTGCATTGATCGGTGTGTTCCTCTCCTGGCTCTTCGGCATTCTGGATTTCCGCCAAGCCCTCTGGGTTTTGGTCGCTATCGCAGGCATTGCAGCTGCACCGACCATCGTGACCGCGATCTGGGGCGCGTAAATCCGGCATGGCAACGCAAACCCGCCTCTTTCTGGGCCTGATCCGGCCACCAAAGCTTATCGGCTTGCCCATCATGTATGCCATGGTTTGGCTCTTCGGGTTTGTGTTGCTGTTTCTATGGGTCCAGAGCTGGCCGGTGATCATCATTGCCGCTCTCGCCTATCCTGCGTTGTGGAAAGCGGCGGATTGGGATCCGGCCTTTCTTGAGGTGATGATCACCGCCCTGCAGGAAACGCCCCCGACGCCAAATCGCAAGATCCATTCGGGGGACAGCTATGCTCCATAACCCCTCGGATGATCTTGCGACGCTACCGGACTGGGCGCGGAAAGAGCGCCCGATGGCCAGCATGCTGCCCTATGTCAGTCTTGTGAACGACATGACGATCCGCACGCGCGGCAATGCTCTGTTCCAATGCATCCGCCTCGATGGCGTCAACAGCATGACCTGCGATGACGCGCACCTGGAGAAGATCCGAGCGCTCTTCGCAGCGATCATCGCGCAGATCGGGTCGGAGTACAGTTTCTACGTGCACAAGGTTTCAAAGGCGATTGAGACCGCGCTGCCGCCGGTGCCCGAAGAAGGGTTTGCGAAAGCGCTGGATAACCGTTGGCAAACAGCCATGGCGCAAGCAGGCCTGCGGGACAAAACGCTCACGCTCGCTGTGCTGAAACGTCCGCCCCTCGGCGGGCGGCTGCGCCTGAAACGTTCAGACTCCATCGCACAGATGAAAGACCAGACAGCTAAACAACTGCGCAAGCTCGAGGAAGTCGTCGGTTTTCTGCTTTCGTCTTTTGCAGAGATGAACCCGCGCTTGCTTGGGGCCGAAAGCGGCGAGCTACTCGGGTTCCTCGGGGCGCTCAACATCGGTCAGGAACGGCCGCTTTTCGCAAAATCCCGCTTTGGCATCATTGCCGAGGATGTTGCCAACACCCGCGTCACGTTTCAGGGGCGAGGCTTTACGCTCGACGACGGGACGGCGGGCAAGCGGTTTGGCACCAGCTTCGCCATCAAGACCTACCCGGCCAAAACCAACTGCACCATGTTCGATGAGCTGAACCTGTCCGTCGACATGGTGGTCACGCATTCCTTCACGCCGATCAACAGCAATATCATGGCCAGCCGGATTAAGCGTCAACAGCGCCTGATGAAGGCCAGCGATGATGGCGCGATTTCCCTTTCTGAAGAACTAGTAGACGCGCTCGACGATCTAGAATCCAAGCGGCTTAGCTTTGGCGATCATCACATGACCGTCACAGTTTTTGCCGAGACCGAGGAAAAGCTGGAAGCAATCGCCGCTGAAGTGCGCAACATCGCGGCCAGCGAAGGCGTCAATCTGGTGAACGAGAGCTTTGCGGCGCGTACCCATTATTTCGCGCAGCATCCGGGCAATGGGCAGATGCGCAGCCGCAAGGCCGCCATCACGAACACGAACTTTGCCGATCTCGCAGCGTTGCATCGCGGTCAACTGGGCAAACCTGGCCACCAAGTGCCTTGGGGCAAGCCGATCACTCTCTTCCCGACGCCGGAGCGTTCGGGCTTCCTGTTCAATTACCACGAGACGGGTCAGCCAGACAAAGAGCCGACGGGCGGGCACACCTTGATCCTAGGCCGCCCTGGCTCGGGCAAATCGGTTTTGTCAGCCTTCCTCATGACCCAAGCCCGGCGCTGCGACGCACGCGTCTTTGTCTTCGACTATCGCGCTGGCATGGAAATGGCCGTGCGGGCCAATGGCGGGCGCTACAGCGCCATCAAGGCAGGTGAAGCAACCGGTCTCAATCCGCTGCGCACAGAAATCGACGGACGCGGGCAAGCCTGGCTCTCCGATTGGTTGGCCACCCTTTTGCATCGCTCCGACAAGCCGCTGAGCCCAGTTCAAATTAATCGCATTCAAGAGGTGGTGCGCCAGAACGCCGGGGCGAGCGATGCCGCCCTTCGCAACTGGCAGGATCTAGCCTCGCTCTTTGTCGCTGGGGCCGATGAAGGGGACCTTTTCGAGCGGATCCAGGAATGGACCGCTGATGGCCGCTATGGCTGGATTTTCGGGCAAAGCTCCGAGGACAGCTTTTCGCTCGATGGTGATGTCGTGGGATTCGACCTGACCGGCATTCTCGACAGCGAAAGCGAGAAAGAGCGCATGGCGGTCCTGTCCTATCTGTTTCGGCGGGTGGAGCGCGTGATCGAGGATCGCAAACCGACACTGATCATCATTGATGAAGCCTGGAAAGCGCTCGACAACCCATATTTTGCAGACCGGCTCAGCAATTGGCTGGTCACAGCACGCAAACAGAACGCTGTCGTCGTGATGATGACCCAATACGCAAGCCAGCTCGAAAAGACCCGTACCGGCAAAACCATTGTCGAGGCCGTGCCGACGCAGCTCTTGCTTCCCAACATTCGCGCCTCGGCCAGCGATTACACCATGCTGGGCCTTTCTGTGAAAGAGCTCAGCGTCCTGCTCGGCACAGGCAGCAATTCCCGCCTGGCGCTGGTGCGTGATGATCAAGGTTCGGTGGTGATCGATGCCGATCTCAGCGCGCTTGGCCCCTACCTCACGATCCTTGGTGGCATGGAAAAAGGCGAGGCGCTGGTTGGCGCGGATTACCGCCAGAACCCCGAATTTTGGAGACAGATTGATGCGTAGCCTTTGCGTGCTGACCCTCACCCTTTTGACCATGACAGCCTGCGCGGAATACCGTCCGTCAGAAGCGGAATGCTTCAACTCCTTTGCAGAGGTCAGCCGCAGCAACTGCAATTTCGAACTGCTCGGGCCGATTGGTTCGCTGCATGAATAGCCTCCGCCCGCATATCCTTGCGGGTTTGGTGTGGCTCAACGCGCCAATGGCCTTTGCCCAAGGTGTGCCCACCTTTGATGCAGGCACGTTCTTTCAGCGCGAGCGCGTGTTGCAGCAAGGCGAACAAGATCTGGCACTGCAGCGGGATCGTTTGACCAAAGAGGAAGAGCTTGAAGAGCTCGAGCAAGAACAACTTCAAGCGCTGGAAGACATCCTCGATGCCGCGACTCTGGCCAGCCGGGATACAGGCGAACTGGTCGCGAGCTTGGAAGCTGGGTCATCGCCTGAGAGCGCCGCAGAGACGCTTTACGCTCCGGTTAATCCGAATCCCGGCGCGGCCCAGTTGTTCGGCGATGCGTCCGGCTCGATCGAAGAGCTGATCATTCGCGCGGCTCAGGAAACGCACTATATGTCCGGCGTGCGCGCGGCTGGTCTGTCGCCCAAGCAATGGCGCTGTCTGTTGCAGGCGCTGATCTGGCAAGAAAGCCGCTTCACCATCGGCGCGCGATCCCCTGTTGGAGCATTCGGCCTGACCCAGATTATGCCCGGCACGGCGCAGGATCTCGGGATCTATCCCGCCTACTATGAAAACCCCTACATCCAGGTTACAGGCGGCGCGCGCTATCTCGCACAGATGCTGGCTATGTTTGACGGCAACATCATTCATGGGCTGGCCGCCTACAATGCCGGTCCCGGCAATGTGCAGCGCTACGGTGGCGTGCCGCCCTTTGCCGAGACCCAGAACTACGTTCAGGTGATCCCCGAGCGCTACAATCTCTACCTTGCCCGCGTGGGCGGCGTCGACGCGCTTGGCACCATTGATCCAGTTTTGCTCGCCAACTCCACCATGAGCCTCACCTCTTTCGGCGCAGGCGTCTATGGCGATTACTCCTTGGTCTCGGTGCAAGCTGCCGCACTTCGGGTGCAGGACATCATCACCCGCATTGGCGAAACCGACGACATTCACTCGGCCAAGTCGCTTAACACCTATGCGCGGGCCGAACTCGCCCGCCTGATCGCGATCCGCACACGGCTCAAGGCCGCCCATACCCGCCCGCTTAGCGCCGCAGAACTGGCCATGGCGGCCGCTCAGGCGCGCGAACAAGACTTCATGCAATTCGATCTGGAGGCACTCCGATGATCCGCTTTCTTTCTGCCGTAGCCACCTGCGCGTTGCTGGTTGCGTCTCCTGTGTCTGCCCAAGGCGTTCCGACAGTAGACACGCGCAACATCGCGCAGGAAATTCGCCAGCTGCAGCAGATGCTGGAGGATTTCGGGATCCAGACCGACCAACTCGACACGCTTCTCGAACAGCTCGACCTCGTGCAGCAGCAACTCGACACGCTCAATGAGACTTACGCCGCCTTGACCGGCGCGACGGATATCATCGAGATGGCTATGGGTGGTGATCTCGACGGCCTACTCGATCAGGAATTCGGCGATCTCCTTGGCACCATCCGGCAAATCCAAAGCGGCGATTTTAGCGGCCTGATCGGCAACGCGGCCCCTCAGATGGAAGGCCGTATGACGCAAGCCCTCGAGGACGCAGGTTTTGACCAAGATACCCTCTCTGACATGGCCAGCAGCGGCAATCCGGGGGCTGAGCGAATTGCCAGCCAGGCGGGCACCGGGGCTGTGATGTCGGCGGCCGCTGAGAACAGTTATGACGAGGCCGCGCAATCGCTGGAACGGGTCGAGCAGCTGGTCTCATTGATCCCGGACATGGAAACGCTCAAGGAAGCCGTCGATCACAACACCCGCGTCACCGCCGAGCTTGCGATCGCGATGACGCGCATGTGGGAGCTTGAAGCCATTCAAACCGTCGGCGCGGGCCAATCTGGCGTGGTCGATGCTGCCACGCTGGCCGAAGAGCGCAGGTATATGGACTTCACCCTGCCAGACCTGCGCGCGGACTGATCCCATGAACAGCGAGGCAGAAATCATCGAAGAAGAGCTCGTCTACGGCGCACGAAGACGCGAGCTCATGTGGCAGAAATTGGGGCTGACAGGCATGGCGTTTGGCATGGCAGGTTGCCTCTCCGCTGCCCTCGTTGCCCTGCTCGACGTGGACCCGCCGCCCATGATCGTGCCCTTTGATAGCGAAACCGGCATGGCCCTCCCCAATGCCATGGTTGAAGCGGTCTCACTCACGGAACGCCCCGCTATCATTGAGGCACAGGTCTACCGCTATGTCATTGATCGAGAGACATACAATCAGCTCGATAATGACGTGCGGGTGCGGCGGGTCCTGGACCAGTCGGAAGGTGCGGCCGCCGCAGGGCTGCGCGCGCTTTGGACCAGCGGCCATGAGGCCTATCCGCCGGACAGCTATGGCGCAGATGCCCGGCTTGAGGTTGAGGTTCTGTCGATCACCCATATCAGCACCAATCGTGCCCAGGTACGCCTTCGTAAGCGGCTCAATTCACCGCGCGGCAGTCAAAACGGACTCTTCACCGCAACCCTGATGTTTGAATTTCGTCCCGAGAACAGTCGATCGATCGACGATGTCTGGCAGAACCCCTTCGGCTTCACCGTCACCGAATATGCGATCCGCTCGGATCGTTTGGAGTAACCAATGCGTCGCCTGTTCCTGATCCTCGTCTTCTTTGTTCCGCTTGCTGGCACCGCCTTTGCCGAAACGCAACCGCGACAAGGCCCCTATGATACCCGCGTCCGGCTGGCCACCTATCAGGATGGGCAGGTCTACCGCATCCGCACCAGCCTGACCCATGTGACCAGCATTGAATTCAGCCAAGGCGAGACCATCCGCTCGATCATTGCAGGCGACACTGAAGGGTTCCTGCTGGATGGTGTACCCGGCGGTCGGGCCTTTGCGATCAAGCCCGTCACGCGCGGCGCACATACCAACATCACCGTCTATACCAACCGGCGCAGTTACTATTTCAACGTGACAGAGGCGAGCTCGCCGACCTTCTACGTCATCCGCTTCACCTATCCTGAGGCGGCCCCTCGGCAATCGCGTACGGCAGCGAACGCGCCCGCAAACCACGCCTATGGCGTCAGCGCGCGGTCCGAGATCACCCCGCGAGAAATCTGGGACGACGGAACCTTCACCTACTTCCGCTTTGCTGTAAACGCGCCGTTGCCCGCAATCTTTCGCTGGTCCGGCGGCAATGAGCGCAGCGCGAATGCGCTCGCACGGCCAGATGGCGTGATCCGCGTGTCAGGTGTCAGCGATCGATGGGTTCTCAGGCTTGGGGAGGACGAGATCTGCGTCCAAGAGATGAGCGAGGCAAACCACGATGAGTGAAACAGTCGAGCTGAAGAAGCGCCTCGAAGCACTTGAAGACAAACCACAAAACCCAAAGGCACGGCCATCTCTTACTACCGTTGCCCTCGGTATTGGGGCAATCGCTGCCCTTGGCGGCCTATTGCTTTTGTTGTCTGGGGGCTCTGACCCCGAAAGCTTGGAAACCGCCTCCCCAGATGAATTCCAAGCGGCGGGACCAGGTTTTGGCACGCTCGAGCCCACGCCTGCTCCGATTAACACATCGCCAACGCCGGAGTCGGAACCAGACCGCGAAACAGAAGAGCTGCGCGCGCAAATGGACGCCATGCTGTCCGAGCTCGAAGCCCTGCGAAACGCACCTGCACCTGAGGCTCCTTCCGTCGACACAGAAGCGCTCGATGGCCTGAGCGCAGAAATCGATGCCCTGCGCAGCGAGGCGGCAGCCACGCAAGCCGCCATGCGCGAAGAGTTGGAAGAACGTGCCCGACAAATCCAGCGACTGCAGAACGATCTAGAGCTTGCACGCTTGGAAACCCCGCGCACGCCCACACCAACCGGCCCCACGGCCGAAGAGCTGCGCCTTCAGGAACTCGAGCGGCGACGGCAAGCCGAACTAGAGGAACTGCAAGCCCGTATAGCCAGTCCTATCATCGCCTTTGGCGGCACCGGAGGCGGCAACGATGAAACCGCCGCGCAGCAGCGAAGGCTGGATGGCGAAACAGACTTTGTCCGCAATGGCGCTGAACCCGCTGAAGTGACGCAGGCCCAGTTGATCGTGAACCCGTCAAACACGGTTGTTCAGGGCACGATGATCCAGGCCGTATTGGAGACCGCAATCGACAGCTCGCTCGCCGGTCAGGTCCGCGCGATGGTGTCTGAAGATGTCCACGCCTATGACGGCTCACGGGTTCTGATCCCGCGCGGCGCGCGACTGATCGGGCGGTATCAATCCGGTCTCGATATTGCACAGCAACGCGTGACCATCGCTTGGGACCGGATCATTTTGCCCAGTAACCAGACCGTCGAAATCAGCGCCTTTGGGGGCGATGAACTGGGGCGCTCTGGCACGACCGGTTTCGTCGACAGTCGTTTCGGCACGCGGTTCGGGTCAGCCGCCCTGATATCTCTGATCGGAGCCTTGCCCGCAGTGGCTGCGCAAAACACTGAAGATGAGATTGCCTCGGATGTGCTCGAGGGCATTGGCGAAGACCTGCAAGACAGCGCGCAAAGCGTGATTGGCGAATATCTCTCCGTCTCGCCCGTGATCTACGTCGATCAAGGTGCCCGCGTCACCGTGATGGTCGACCGCGATCTGGAGATTTTTTGACCATGGCGGCCAGCTATCTGGAAAGCTCGATGGACAAGATCCCCGAGGCGCGTGACCCCAAGCTGATCGAGCTTTGCATCAACCCCGACGGTACGCTGTGGGCGGAGTTTCAGGGGGATCACTTCATGCGGCACGTCAATCGACGGCTTTCGCAGAACGATATTAAAGACTTGGGAAATCAGATTGCTTCCGCCGCGAACACGACGCTCAACCGGACCAAACCGATTGTATCGGTCAGCATCACCTACCGTGGCCGCCCGATCCGCGCGCAAGTCATACAGCCTCCAGCCGTTGATGGCGGACACGCAATCTCCCTGCGATTCTTCGTCGACCTTCCATTGGACCAGATCAAACTGTCCTACCTGTTCGGCAAAGAACGCAGCAACGAGGGTGCAAGGCGCAAGCGCAATGCCGAACTGCGCGATGTCGTGGCCACCGGCGATATCGACGCCGCGATCAAGTTCTGCGTCACTCACAAGCTCAACATGGTCGTGTCCGGCGGGACCTCCACCGGCAAGACCGTCACGGCGCGCAAGATCCTCTCCTTCGTGCCCGCCGACGAGCGCATAATCATGATCGAAGAGGCCGCCGAACTGCGTCCCACGCAGCCCAATGTCGTCACGCTGATGTCTGACCGCGACGAAGCCACGCGCAGCGCTGATGTCCTGCTGACCTCCACCCTGCGCATGCGGCCGGACCGTATCGTCTTGGGCGAAGTACGCGGCAAAGAGGCCATGACCTTCCTTGAGGCGATCAACACCGGCCATGGCGGCTCACTTACCACCCTGCACGCTGAAACGCCTCAGCTGGCGGTTCAGCGTCTCGCCATCGCCGCCCTGAAAACCGACGTGCCCATGACCTACCAGGACATGAACGACTACATCACACGCTCGATCGATGTGATTATCCAGGCCGGTCGCCATGAAGGCGCGCGCGGTATCACCGAATTCTACCTGCCGGTTGATCCGGCTCATTCAAAGGAAATTGCCCATGTTTGAATACAAGATTGAACAGATCAACACTGCCAAGACAAAGCCACCGAAGATCGAAGCGCAGCTGACCGCCCTTGGTCAGGATGGCTGGGAACTGGTCTCCGTCGTGCCGGACTTTGACGGCGAACACATCCTGAAGGCCTTCTTGAAGCGGCGCACCGGCTCTAGCGCCTAAACCTAACCGAGGAGGATCCGATGGGCGTTGTCACCTGGATGGTTGAGACAACCGACAACTTTCTGGATGACGCAGCCCAAACCACTTTTGGCAACGTCGCCGGGCAGCTCGGCGGCGTCATCGCCGTAGCCTCGACGCTCGCCGTGATCGGCCTCTTCCTCAACATGGTGTTTCAGTACAAATCCATGGATGGGCGAACCGCCTTTTGGTTCGCTCTCAAGCTCATGCTGATCTCCCTCTTTGCAATGAACTGGGTCCAATTCAACGCAGTAGCCAGCGCCCTCATCGACGGGCTCGACCAACTCGCGGGCGGCATGGTGGCAGGACTTGGCGGCGGCGGAGCAGGTGCATCCTACTTTGCCGAAGCCTTTGACGACCTCATCGAAGAATTTGGTGACTACCTGAACGCCGCCGGAGACAACATGCATTGGATGGCCGGAGCCCTCATCGGCGCGATCGGCGCATTCCTCCTAGGCGTCATCGGCGCGCTCTGCGGGCTTGTTCTGATTTTCGCGAAGATCATGCTGACCTTCATGATCGGCATCGCCCCCATCATGATCGCGCTTTCGCTGTTCGATGTCAGCAAGGACTATTTCCACCGCTGGCTGTCCAGCACGGTGTCCTACGCGCTTTACCCCCTCGTGATCGCAGGCGTGTTTTCCACCGTCGTCGGCATGTCCCGCTCGCTCATGACCGAACTCGGAGACCCCTCCGGCGCAAGCAACATTGGCGCACTGGTGCCTTTCTTCATGATGATGTTTCTCGCAGGCGGCATGATTATCGCCACCCCGCTGATCGTCCGCTCAATCTCAGGCAACTTCATGATGGCCGGACCGCCGAGCATTCCCGGACCGGGCGGGTTCGCAAAGGGCTTGATTGGCACCAAAGGGTCACGTGCGCGGGCACGGTTTGGGACCAGGTCAAATGCTGAGATCGCCGGGGCTGGGATACGCCAGGCGGGCGGTGCGACTGTTTCGATGGTTCAGCGGGTGGCAGATCGGTCAAAGCGGTTGGAATGAATCCGGCTCAGAGCTGCCCTTGGCGTGGCGACCCATTTCTGCTGCGCCGCGATCACATTTCTGCCGTTCGCTCCTTTGGCAACAAGGCCCCGATCACGCTGATGAAATCGGTGGGCATCGCCAGCCTGTTAGCTTGGTCGAAGCTGGAAAGCTCTCGCCAAGGGCGGTAGAAAGTTCGGGGTCTGACCACAAACCTGCGGCTTCTCCAAGAAACTGGAGGAGAGTTTGGTCTCAGGTCACTGGACATTTGCTACACGGCTGACTGATAGGCACCGCTAGCTGAAACCAGAGAATGTTCGCCGCACAATCGGCTGTTCGCCGTTGGTGTGAAGCTGGAAATCATCGCGATGAATCATGCCCTGAAAGGGAGAATTCTCAGCGTCCGATTGAGCGAGCACAAAGCCGCCCGAGTCGAACCAATGGATTACTCCATTAGAAACCACAGGAATGACAGCGTATTGCCCCCGCCGTCCGTCAGTTCCGTCCAGCATTGCATTCTGCGTTCTTCGCCGAACTCTACGTTCAGCCACCTCGGCTCGTGCCCTCTTCCACTCAAGCAGCAACTGGGGGTCTATGCGATCATCTGCGTCGACTTCGTCCTGTTGCTCTTCTAACCAAGCATCAAACTCCGGCCTCAGGAGTTCACCGGCCTCGCGCGTTCCTGCCATTCCCTCGGCCAAGACAAATGCTACCAATGGGTCCAAGGTCCCCCACCTGAGAAGCTCTCGTGCCCAGAAGCCAAACCAAGGCAATCCAGTGGTCTCACGCCAAGCTTCCAAGGACGGAATAACGAGCGCTCCATCGACGCCGTCAGACCAGGCACGCGCGACCACTGCGCCAAGTCCTACACCTAGGCGAAACTCCAGATTGTCGCTCACAAAACGTTGCCATGAACGTAAAGCTTTCGGTTCAGGGGCATCGTGACCCGGAGCGCGCATCCACCAGGATAGTACGCTCTCCCAATTTGCGAGCAATGCTTGATCCGTTTCGGTAGCGCGAACCCGAAAGCCAAAGCCACGGTCATTTGCCAACAAATCACCCAGTTCGCGAAATACGGCAAGGCGGTCGGCGTCTTCAGCAGTGCCGTAGTCAACCGTGTCCCTCAAGCGGGCAACGATATCAGGCACAACGGCTTCGAACCGCTGGCCAACGTATGGGGTAAATCCATATTGATAAAGGCGGCTACGCTCTTCCCGTTCAGGATATATTTCATCGAGAACTGCTTGCCCTCGGCGGATAAATGCTGCCTCCATCCATTCTTCTTGTGCGGCAGCGTATACAGTGAACGTATTGTTCCAAATCGCCGAGAGGGCTTCTTCTGCGGCAGCACCCTCAAGCCCAGCATCATCAACGCGCTGCAACTCTTCAAGTGCGCTCAGTAGCACGCCATCCAGTTCGTCTACGCTATCTGCGAGTCGCGCAAGTTCATCTTCCGAGGCACGTCCCGCATTTGGACTAACATCAGGCGGGATAACATCCTCAAGCCAGCCAAGAAAATCTTCGCCTTCAATATTCAGAAGCTCGCGCGCCCTTTCGGCGATACCGTCTAGCAGAAGCGCTAGCGGACTATCAATATTGAGCCTTTCCAGCTCCTCCGCTAGCAGCGCCTGCCTAAGCAAGCGCCAGTCTTCTTCCATCACCGCAATTTGTCGGCGCTGAGTGCGAAGAGTTCCCTGCGCAGTAGTTGAGGGACGCACGGGTATCGGAACCAAGGTAATCCCCTCTAGCCCATTGCCTGCTCCTGGGCGGCCGGCCCGTCCAGCCAGGTTGCGGAACTCGGCTGTGGACATCCTGTTTTCAACTTGCCGCTCATCTGTGGCATTGAACGAGCGCCTCATCAAAGAGGGAACGAAAATAATGTCAAAGGGTAGATTCACCCCCTCGGTAAGCGTCGCTGTTGCAACAGTTACCGGGCAAATTCCACGGTCAATAAGATCGACCATTAACCGTCGAATTCGTTGAGGCATTTGCCCATGGTTCGTTGCGATGCCATGGTCAAGCAAGGCAACTTCGTAGGAATCTTCTCCACAATAATCCACACACGCCGCACGGGCATCGTCGAAACGTCGTCTGTCTTTGTTGTCCGCCGGAGGTTCGAAATCGGGAGCGTCATCCCCGGCCGCCAAGTTTAGAGCGTCTTTGAACCACCCCATAGTTCGTTCGGGTTGTTGCGCGATTGAAATGAGAATCCGCCGCCCACCCGCAGCGAGATGTAAAGCATTCCAGAGTACGTCAAGCTGATTGAAGCGATAAATGCTATTTCGCATCTTGGCAGGGAGTTGGGGCATGGGGGGTGTACGAAGGTTTATATACACCGGATCGCCGCGTCTGCGCACAAACAGCGGCTTGCCATTCAATATTTCAAGGAGCATCCGACCAGCGCCACCGTGGCTGGTCTCAAAGGAACCAATGATCTGGCGCATACTCCGATAGTCTGATCCTACGGGTTCAGCGTCTTCTCGGCCTTCTATCCAACGAGCGACCGGCGGAGCAGCACCACCCGCGACGGCAGTGAGAGCAATTCGAACTATGTCAGGGGCGCGCGATAGAAGCTTCGAGACGAACGTTTCGAGACGCAAAGAGCGCGAGGAGTGTTCGGCAAAGTCATCCTGCGTACGTTCGTTGTCTTCCGGGACAACCTGGTGTGCCTCGTCTACGATTAATAGCCGCAAACGCTTCAGTAAAAGCGGCCCAAGATACCGCATGAGGGCGTCGGCCTTTTCAACTGTGGCGATGAGTACCGTTGGCTCTTCGGCGTCAAGCCAGTAGTCCGTAACCCCCCAATCGGTGCCGCCATACAGACCCGTAACTATCACATCATTGGAAAGCTCGCTCGATAGCTTTGCTTCTACTTCACTGGCAAGCGCTCGCGAGGGCACGAGATAAAGAGCAAGCGGACCGTCTTCTTCAGCTCGAAGCAGTAGCTCCTTTACAAGCGCCAAATTTGCTACGAGGGTTTTGCCTGAACCGGTTGGTGTGCAAAGAGCAAAGGAATCCTCTTCGAGCAAGCGGGCAAGGCCTTGCCTTTGAGAAGTCCAGAGAATTCCACGGCCTCGACTGAACTGTCCGCGAGCAAAGCGGTCCAAACGAGGAGCGCGTTCAGCGTTCAATTCCCCAAGTTGTCGGATTGGTTCATAAATACTTGCTTCACCAAATCCCAGTGCCACCTCGTGGAGTAGCGTCACAAAGAGTGAAATTTCATCCGAGTAGGTTCGGTTCAACAACTTCTCAAGCCCGGCAAGCTTTCGGGTAGCGAGATCAAATCGCTCTGTTTCTCCGCGACGAATTGAGTCTGAAAGGAGCCCGAGGACACGCACTAGCTCAACTGCAACAAACCATCCGACTTTATCGTCTCCTTCCCCCTGAATGAGGTGCCGCTGAGCGGCCCGATCTGTGATCTCAAGGTTGTCTCTCCAGAAATCCGACACCGATCGGATCACGCCGTCAAAGTCAGCACGTAAGAACTGCGCATACAGGCGTTCACCAGGGCTTGCGTTCTCCACCTGTGCAAGAAGCGCAGCAGCCATGGCCGGACTGCCACCGAGTTGATAGGCAGCAGCGGATAGGAGCTCCAGCGAAATAACAGTCGATAAGTCATCGTGACCACGTGACAACCATTCGAAAAGCTCACCGCTACGTCTGTAGCAAAGTCGTGCCTCTGGAGACCCTCTTCCATCAACAGATTGGAATATCGACGCGGCATTTAGAAGGCGTCTGGCATCTGCATACTGATTACGTGACTCTGCTTCGCCCCACTGAATGGGCGGCACGTTCCATCCTACTTGCAGGCCTCGAACGAAAGCACGGGCTTGTTGAGCCGTCAGCTCATTCTCTGACGCAATCTGCCGCCTTAGCTCGTTAGCAATTTCCAAACGCTCTAGATCACGTTCAGGCATCGTCGCCTCCTTCCCAGAGGCTTTCATAGATCGCGTCGATCAAATCTGTACCGCCTTTGAATACCACTTCCATGATCTGGAGGTCATTCCCTGCGGTGTATTCATCGGGAACGGCTTCCCACGGCAACAGACACTCCTGTTCCGGGCGGTTAGCACGTGCACTCCCAGCGAAGACAATTAAATCTGTCTTGGGTATCGCCACGGGGTCTTTAGCAACCAGAGCGCGTTCGAGGCAGAGGATCGTGGCGTCAAACCCATCTGCATCATACTCCTGAAGAAGTCGCTGAAGCTGTCTTGCGCCACTGGGGGGGCTGGGCTCACAATTTAGGTCTCGCCACACACCTTTGCCAGAACGCACTCTACCACCAGCACCATCATTCACCCATTTCCCAAGCATTACCTCATCGACTTTGGCTTGGGTAAGCGTCTGACGCCACTTGGCTTCTCCAGAGATAATCCGAACTACATCACCGTCGTCATTTACCGAAATACCAATAAAATCCGTGCCAAGGCGACCAATTGTCTTTCTCGTTTGCTCTGGGTCTCGTGCCAGCGTGAATAGATAGTTGCAGGCATCGTCATGATACCGAAAAAGAAAAATAGGCACATTCCAAGTATAGCCACCAATGTATTCATAGCTCTCGGTCAAAAGCCCTGCAAGAACCTCACCGAACAACCCACGTCGCGTCGTCATTTCCAGCGAGGCGGGATAGGTGACGATTGGCGCATCGCCGTCGGCATCAGGATGCAAATCAATACCAATAAATGAATGGAAGGCGGTCCGCGCATCAAGGTGTGCGGACTCAAAATATGTCTTCAGCGCAGTTGATAACGTTCCGTCATCTATTTCAGATTGCTCAAGGAGGGTGTGCCCAAGGCCACCATTTACGGTTGCATGTTCCTCAAATCTTTCAGCCAATTCGTCCTTTGGTGGCGGGCAGGTGTGCATTCAAAAAATCTTCTCCAAATATGAACCTCAAACTGACTGCGACGTGCTTGCTGCTCGAAGTAGTCAAAAAGCTGGGCGGCCTTCATGATCAAAACCAAAACAAACCCAACTAACAAACGCCGACTCTCCGGCGAGCAAGTCAATGACGGTTGGCCTATTGGCGTATTGCAGTTTCGTTAACCAGCATAGTTACCTCATTGGACTTGGGACTTCTGTTCAACCCAGATTTAGCGTTTGAGTTGCTTCGGCGCAATGTGTCGCTTGAGAGTAAAGTCTGCTTTGGTTGCTGCGAAAAAAGCATCTTGCCCTTGCAGCGAAAGCCCTCTCTCCGCCTATTCATCCCCGAGCTGCCTCCTCCATAAATCTCTCCACCCGTTCAGCTCCTGCTCGATACTCGCCCACACCAGGCTTTTCGCCTGACGCCGGACCCCCCTCTTCATTGGCCAAAGCATCGATCTCGTCGCGCCGCTTCCCTCCGCCTTCAGAGCCGTCACCTGAGACTGCTCTCGGCGTCTCGAGCGCTCCAATCTTAGCCTCCAGCGCCTTTATCTGCCCTTGCAGACCGCGCATCTGGTCTCCCGCCGAGGGATATGGCAGATCGCCCGTCTGCTTGTCGAATATCTGCTTAAAGAACCGATCGTCATAGTATTTGATCCGCTTGGCTCGCACAGGCATTTGCGCGTCGACCACCAGAACGATGTCATCAAGATCCATGCGCCGCGCCTCGTCCTCAGGTAACAACGCGGTTTCTTCGGTCCGCTCAGACATGCTGCGCCCAGCAAATGGGTTGCGGCCGACTGAGCGCGAGCGGGTCACAACGCGCTTGGTGGTTTTGCCAACGGCTTTGCTGAGCTCTTCGATGGTCTTTTCATCTGAGGGGGTCAGATAGAGCTTGATGCCCGCGTTACCCTGCAAGGCACGCCGGGCATTTTCGCCGTAGATTTCATCGAGCGCAGGGATGGTCTGGGTGACGATCGCGAGATTGGCGCGGTAAGAGCGCAGAGTTTCGATACTGTCCAGAACGATGGGCATTTTGCCCAGGCGGTTGAACTCATCGAGCATGATCATCACCGGCCAGGGTTCGTCCTTGCCGGGTTCATGATCCTGAAGCGATGCCAGCAAATCCGAGAAGAACAAGCGGATCAACGGCGCGAGCGGTTTTACCATCAGCGGTTCGACCACGAGATAAACCGAAAACGGCGATTTTCGGATGTCGCGGAAATCGAAGTCTGACGTTGCGGTCGCACGGTCGATGGCGGGGTTTGACCACTGCTTCAGGCCGGACGTCATCAAGAGCGACAGATAAGAGGTGAGCGTGTCGTTGTTGGTTGAGGCCATGCGCATGAAGATCAGCTTGGCGGCTGGATTGACCACTTCATCGGCGCGGCGGCGATATTCCTTCTGCTTGTCCCCGCCAGATGCGGTGATGCGGTAGATCTCGCCCAGAGTCGGCCGCTTTCGCTCGAACGCCAAAAGCCCTGCCGCCACGAATAGATCGATACCGCCATCGAGGAGCCCTTGGAC